>Ga0208833_1000037_pt1 | contig 41183 bp, 43 predicted proteins | sample DeeseametaMP1788_FD_184181 | JGI IMG/M metagenome (GOLD analysis project Ga0208833, IMG submission 184181) | Marine microbial communities from the Deep Pacific Ocean - MP1788 (SPAdes) | ecosystem: Environmental > Aquatic > Marine > Oceanic | place: North Pacific Ocean | collected 2011-05-03 | reverse complement strand
CCTTTTAAAGTGAAGAATGACAAACCTTGTGTCATTAAACGACGCGCTGCAACTTGAATAAACTCTGCATTGTCAGCATGAATGGTTGCACGGTCATCTTTAAAGCTCAGCAAAGCACCTTCACCCCATTGCTCGGGCGCACTATCGCTGGAAAGATAAATCTCTAAAGTCATAAGTATCCTTATTTGATTAAAGCTGGGCGAATCGTGTGTTTAGAACAGGTGCCCTAGCTTCGATTGTTTGGTTGATAGATACATAGCATTGTGGGGGTTTTGCCCAAATTTCAAGGGCACACGTTCAACCACGTCAATACCAGCGTCTTTCATTGAGCTCACTTTTCGCGGATTATTGGTCATCAGTCGAATTTTCGACACGCCTAAAATATCCAGCGCATCAGACGCAACTTTAAAATCACGTTCGTCCGCCCCAAACCCTAGGTGCTCATTAGCCTGCACCGTATCCATACCTTGATCTTGCAAGGAGTAAGCACGAATTTTATTGGTCAAACCGATACCTCGGCCTTCTTGGCGCAAATACAACAACACACCACTACCTTCTTCAGCAATTTTTTCTAACGCTGCACGAAGTTGAAAGCCACAGTCGCAACGCAGACTAAACAGTGCGTCACCGGTTAAACACTCAGAGTGAATTCTTGCCAATACGGCCTGTTCTTTGTCCCACTCGCCAAAAGTCATGGCAATATGCTCTTTACCATCATCGGTTTCAAGCGCATGGATCACAAAATCTCCCCAAGGAGTTGGGAGCTTCGCCTGTAGGCTATCTTGCTGGTTCATTCGGTTTGTATACCACTAATTTTGAAAACGCCACCATTTTACACGATGTGTCAAATAATCGACAGTCTGTATCTCATCGCCAAACATCAAGTCGTTGCTTTCGGTTTTATAATTTCTGACACTTTAACCCAGAACTCATCCCAATCGTCAGGCGTGTCGGCATGTCCGGTCGAATAAATTTGATGCTCAGCATCCTGTTTGGCCGCTAATAACTTGGTTAAAGCATCAATAGGAACCGTTTTATCCGCCTCACCATGCACTAAATAAGCACGGCCCTTGTAGTTTTTCAGAGCTGAGACATTATCGAACGGGTCGCGCACCAAGAAACGTGGCACCCAGCGCTTCTTAGCTAAGTCCATCACGCTGGAATAGGTCGACATCAAAATAACCGCATGAGGTGTTTTATCAGACAAAATACTTAATACAGCACCGCCTCCCATCGAACGACCGAGCAGCGAAATATGCTCATGATCAAACTGTGGCTGTTGCTCGATCCAATCGTAGGCCTTCAACATGCATTCTTTAATGGTTCGATAACTTGGCCGACCGTCGGAGCGCCCGTAACCAGGGTATTCAGCCAAAATGACGCTAAAACCTTGTTCACGAATATAATCCAGACGCGGCGCCCAATCATCGATAATATTGCCATTACCATGCGCTAGCATCACCACAGGAGAGCGCTCCCCAAAGACATTGTTTAACGGTGCAAGATAAGCCAGTTCAAATTCACCCTGAGAAAAAGGCATACGTATAATCTCACCACCCGATTGAGTGATAAGTTCAGCATTATGAGCCGGCAATTCATGGACCGGAAACAGCAAGCGGCGCTGTAATGCATAAAAAAACAGCACGTATAGGATATAAAATCCTACGATTGAGATGAGGCCCCATATAACTATTTGCATAAATCTAAATATTGCGTCTACTATTTATACTGTTAGAATTTCTACATTCTAACATCTAGCTCGCGGAATACAGCAGGTTTATCAAGGTTCGCCAGCTATCATTATGTTAAAATAGCTATATTCACTATTATGGGGTTTAACAAAGGACTTAGTATGTCACATTTATGTTTAGTTACAGACATTAAAGACGGCCAAGCCAAGGCCTTTCCACACCCTTCGCCGAGCGAAGACCGTGATCTAATCATCGTCCGTCGCGGGCTCAACGTCTATGGCTACGTTAATCGCTGCCCCCACGCCGGAACCAACCTTAACTGGCAAGAAGACGAGTTCATGACCGATGATGAACAATACCTGATGTGCTTCACGCATGGCGCCCTATTTGAACCCGACACAGGCCGCTGCGTCGCAGGTCCCTGCGCTGGCGCTCACCTCAGTGAAGTGAACCTAGAAATAGAAAACGGCAAAGTGTTTTATGGGGAGTAAACTGTAGATGCTTAAATAACAAGTCCACAAACCGCTGCTACTATAGGTTCGTTAGCTCAAATAATCTATTATCTCTTAATTCAAGTACACGGTCAGCCATTGATATGGTTTGAGGCCTATGCGCAATAATAATTCTAGTTATATTTAACGCTTTTACTGTATCATTAACTTTGCGCTCTAAGTCTACATCTAAACTTGAAGTAGCTTCATCCAAAAATAAAATACTGGGGTTATTATACAATGCCCGAGCAAGCAAAACTCTTTGCTTCTGACCCCCAGATAAATTACTACCCATATCTCCTATATATGAATAATAACTCATTGGCATTTTTATTATATCATCGTGAATAAAAGCTCTCTTAGCACATGACTCAACCTTCGAACGGTCTATGTTAGGATCAAAAAAAGATATATTGTCAGCTATACACCCTGAGAATAACTGATCATCTTGCATTACAGAGCCTATGGACATTCTATACTGCTTCAGTCCTAAATGGTTAATATTAATGCCAGAGCTTCTTACTTCTCCTGTTTCTGGCTGTAACAAACCCAGCATAACTTTCATTAAAGTTGTTTTGCCGCTACCTGACGCACCCACTATCGCAATCGACTCCCCCTTTCTAATTCTAAGGTTTATATCCTTGAAAATGAAGTTATCGTGTTCACTATACTTAAAGCTTACATTGTCTAGAGCAAGCTCTCCTGAGTCATTCTGAATCTCTCCTCCAACCTTCTCCAAATTGAACTCCGCATTTGTTTGAGTTATGTCTCCTAATCTCTCTAGATGCAGAGATAGCATTTTAAACTGGATAAGCTTTTCGACTAAAGCTCCAATTTTTTCGATAAACTGGTCCTTATAGGACATATATGTATAAAGCATACCTATCGTCATAGCAGCGCTCATTACCTCTAAAGCAGCTATGTATATAATTATAATGTTTTCAATACCAAATATTGAACTTTTTATAAATGAGAAAGTAATATTGAATCTTCCCAGTTTAATCCCACTATTTATACTTTCCGCAAAATGGTTCTGCCAAACTGAATGCCTTTCTGCCTCCTTTCCAAATAGCTTTATACTCTGGACTCCCTTAACTGATTCCATAAAGTTTGATTCTTCTTTAGCATCTAGCACAAGAAGTTCTTCGTTTAACTGTCTATACCTTCTGTAAAGGGAAAGCCTGATCAATAAATATATAAAGGATATAATTAGAACTAATGTACTCAATAAAGGACTATAAAAGTACATCACTATTATCAATCCAACAGCTAAGAAACCATCAACGAGAACCTCTATCACCCCTGTTGTAAGCAAATTCTTTATATAGTCAATAGAGCCGAACCTTGAAATAACATCACCAATATGCCTACTTTCAAAATATTTCATTGGTAATCTTAAAAGGTGTCTAAATAAATTAGATGCCATTTCAGCACTAAGCTGACTACCAAGGAATAAAATCACTAGCCCTCGAACAGCAGCTATTAACACTTTGAGAATCACTAAAAAACCAAACCCAATTGCTAAAATGCTAAGTAGTTGATAATCTTGGTTAATCAACACCTCATCGATCACCAGCTGCATATATAATGGACTTAACAGACTTATTAGCTGTAGTGCTACTGAAAACAAAAGAATTTTCAGCATTGCTGGTCTTAGTCCTCTAATTGAGGACCACAAATCAGAAATATTTGTTTTTTTTGTGATCTTCTTTTTTGTAAAACTACTTGAAGGTTTTATCTCTACTGCAACTCCAGTAAAATGCTTTGAAACTATTTCAAAAGACAACTCTCGCCTACCAGTTGCGGGGTCATGTATCACTATTCCTTTTTTTGTAACCGACTCTAGAACAACAAAATGGTTTAAATCCCAGTGTAATATACAAGGAGTTTTCAACTGTTTTAATTCATCAATCTCAAGTCTGACGGCTCTCGCCGCCATACCTATACAGTCAAAAATATTAATTATCCCTTTTAATGTTTGTCCTTTTAATGAACTAGAATAATTCGCACGCAAACTATTTAAGTCTATACAGTAACCATAGAATGTAGCTACCATTGAAACACATGCCAGTCCACATTCAGCAATCTCTGTCTGCAATACAACTGGGAGAGAACTTTTATTTTTAAATTTTAAAAGAGATGAAATTGAAATCATAAAGCTATAAACTTTCTCTTAATTGATATAAGGGCTTTAATATCCAGTCAATCAGTAGCCTTTCTTCCAAGACGACTGTTGCTGATAAACTCATACCGGCTCTTAGTTGATAGGTTTTTCCTAAGGTCTCAACACTTTGTTTATTAAGTTTCACTTTTACTATATACATAGGCGACTTAAGATTTACAGGTGCATCAATATCAGCTGGCGCAAGAGGAGTATCAGACACACTTATAACTGTGCCTTCATATACACCAAAGTGCTCATATGGGAAGGAGTCATATCGTACTTTTACAGAAAGTCCAGGCTTCACAAATCCAACTGCTCTAGAAGGCAAGTAAATTTCTGCCACTAACTGCATATCTACAGGAATAATAGTCGCCAACAATTTATTTGGTGAAACATTATGTCCCACTTCAGAATTTATCGTCGTCAAAGAACCACTAATAGGAGCTTTAATTAGATACTGAGAGCCCCTTTTAAGCTCAATCAACCTTTCATCTAGTTTATTAATTGAGGACTTTATAGTATTAGTATTAATTTCATTTTCTAGTGGGAGTGATTTCAGTTTAGAGCGAGCTTCAGACAACTTAAGATCGTGTGCAAGGAAAGATGCTTGGTAGTTCTCCAAAGCTGACCTAGCACTTAAATAAGCTTCTTTTGCTCGGGTTAGCTCTGTTTCAGTGATTAACTCCCTCTTCCTAAATAACTCATATTCTTTAAGAGTTTCTTTCCTAAGTTTTTTTGCATCAGTTAAAGAAAAAAGCCTTTTTTCCATAAGTCTTTTCTGCTCAAGCAAGCCTACCTCTTGAGCTTTCAAATTACGCAGTTTTTCTTCATATTGTTTTTTTTCAATTAATAGTTCTTCTTGCTTTTTCATGAGTTGATCTTTAACATTCAATATCAAAAGCATATTGGCAGAACTTTCATCTAATTTTTTACTAGTATCAATAGAAAATAATTTATCGCCCTTATTTACTTTATATCCCTTTCTAGCATGACTATTCACTATTATACCGGCATCATTACCATAAACTTTTACAACCCCACTTTTAGGAACCAACTGCCCTACAACGACCTGCTTCTTAGCATACTTCTTTGTGCAGATTAGGAATATAGCCAGTGCTATAACTAGAAATAACAAGTACATCCAGTAAGAAGAGAATCCATGCTTAATTATTACAACATCCCCCTCTAATTTTTTACTCTTACTTTCTAACACTTCCTTTCTAAAAAGCATTTTTATACCAACTTAACGCTCTATCTTTAAATGAGCACACAATCAAAATAAATGCCAAAACAGAAAGATCAAATCTAATACTGGAAATAGCAGTATCAAACGAATTATTGTTATAGTCGTCTTTAATTATTATAGAAGAGGGGCTATCTACACCTGTAAAAATAACCACCATATTGAAAAGCAAATGAAGTCCCACTGCAAAAGATATCGACCGGAAAAGATAGGTTACATACGAATACAACAATGCTGATACTATCAAGAACCAAGAGTTTTTAAGATCGATTGAATGCCAAAGTGCAAATAATATAGCGGAAACCAAGCAGCTTACAATAAGCTTCATCCCTAAAGCTTGAGATAACTCTACTAAATACTTCCTAAAGAATAACTCTTCAAATATTACCACTATAAAAACAGAGTAAATTAGTAGTAGGCTATCTACTTTCAGGTCACCTAAATTACCCAAACCATCATCAAATATTATGCTCCTTAAATAACTCACAACAAAACAAGTAAATATACCAGACAAGAATAAGAGATAAGCTCTTTTATCTTTTAGGCTATTCAGTAAATTTTTTTTCAATAGTATCCGATATACTAGTATAAGACCTATTACACATAATGAATAAAATATTGTATCCATTATTATTAAATCTTCATTCCCTAGCAGAGGCTCCCTAGCGCTTACCCCCAGTATATTGACGCCTATGAAATACGATATAAGTATTATAAGAAAGAATATAACTAGATAAGTCAATGCTGATAGCAACCATTTTTTTACGTAATTATTATTTTTCAATCTTTTCTCAATCAGTTAATTCTAGTAATGGAAGCTTACTAGTCTTCCAGCGAATATTAAGACTTAATAATGTGAGTTCATCATCACTAAATATCAAAATAGAAGGAGACCGATAGGTCTCCTAAAAAATGACCACTACTTTTCTTTCTGTTCGTCATCTTCTTTCTTTTCGTCATCGCCGCTTGAGATCCAGCCCCAAATTAATTCTCCAGCAAAAACAATCCAGCCCCAACGACCACCAGGTCTTTTCTTTGGTCGCTCTACCGGACCATCATCATTACCTCCAGACACCAAATCTAACTCTTGATCGAGTAATTCTCTCATTAGAAATCTCCTATTAATTTAATCTTTTCTCCATGTTTCCATGTCGAAGTTATGTTTATAAAAATTGTTAAAGCGCTTCAACGATGCGAAATATATCTCAAGTCACTTTAGACTTACAACTAAATTTAAGTATCAGTTTGTATCGGCTTAGATGATTGAGAAATAAGGCACATATGCATTAAAATATATTTATGTTAGCATTATTCTTTGTACATTAAGATAGAAGCAGTATAGAGTACTTTTTTAACAATACGTGCTCTACATTTCTATAAGATTTTATTATAGATAATTTTAAGGACTTAACTTGAAATTCTCTCCACCTCTAATAAAAACCACTTTACTCAAACGCTATAAACGCTTTTTGGCGGATGTGGTGAATGATGAGCATGGTGAATTTACAGCGCATTGTCCTAACACGGGTTCAATGAAAAATTGCTGGCAGGAAGGCGATACGGCGTGGTTGCTGGATTCAAAAAACCCGAAGCGTAAGTATTTATACACTTGGGTTTTGAATCAGAACCTTCAGGGCGACTGGATTTGCATCAATACCCACTTGGCGAACCAAGTCGTCAGCGAAGGTATCGAGAATGGAGTTCTAGAACAACTCCAAGGTTATGAGTCTTTACGGCAAGAAGTGAAGTATGGCGAAGAGAATAGCCGGATAGATTTGCTCTTAACAGATCCCAATAAGCCAGACTGCTACGTAGAAATCAAAACCGTAACCTTGCTCGAATCTGGAGTTAATGAAAAAACAGGTGAGGAGTTTCAACCCGGTGCGGGTTACTTTCCCGATGCCGTAAGCACTCGGGGCCAAAAGCATATTCGCGAGCTCGTCACTATGGTTGAGCAAGGCCATCGAGCGGTTTTATTGTTCCTAGTTCAGCACACCGGCATCAAAACCGTCAGTCCCGCCGCCCATATCGACCCTAAATATGCTGAATTATTGTACGATGCAGCACAAAAAGGGGTTGAAATTTATGCATATAATACCCATATCAATGCCGCAGAAATAAAACTGCGACAGGCCTTACCAGTGATTTTGTAGAAATTTCAAATGGTTAGCTCAAAAATGTGAAGAATTTGCCTGTTTTTGGCAAATTTGGCTTTTCAATTGGTACGTAGAGGGCTAATATCCCTCTTTCACTTTTTTAAAAGCTTGTCAATGCACGAGTGAAAAGTGAGCTGACTTTAAGTCAGAAGTTACCATAAAGTAAATGGAGCATTGAATTAGATGCCACGTAAAAAAACAGCTACAAATACAACGTTAGAAAAACTTGGAATTCAGCCTTATAAAGAGAAAAAAGGCGAAGAGTATATGAACGATGCTCAGTATGAGCACTTCCGCCATATCCTAAACGAATGGAAACGTCAGTTGATGGAAGAAGTTGATCGCACTGTGCATCATATGCAAGACGAAGCGGCAAACTTCCCAGATCCTGTTGACCGAGCGTCACAAGAAGAAGAGTTTTCACTTGAGCTACGTACTCGAGATCGTGAGCGTAAGCTACTAAAGAAGATCATTCAGTCTATCGGTAAGATTGATGATGATGAATACGGATACTGCGAATCTTGCGGTATCGAGATTGGTATTCGTCGTTTAGAAGCCCGCCCAACTGCTGAGCTTTGTATCGATTGCAAAACTCTCGACGAAATTAAAGAGCGTCAATACGGCAGTTAATGCCCGCAACACCGAGCAACTCCGCACAAGATTCCCGAGCTCAAGATAAAAGTGAGCTCGGACAATCAAACTCCCTCTCTGCGAAACCATACCTTCGAGGACGATTTGCGCCCTCACCTTCTGGCCCCTTACACTTTGGCTCACTCGTCGCCGCTGTTGGTAGCTATTTAATCGCTAAATATTATGGTGCCGAATGGCAAGTGCGCATTGAAGATATTGACCCACCTCGCGAAATCGAAGGTGCTGCCGATGTCATCTTGCGTCAGCTAGAGGCGTTTGGACTGCATTGGGACGGCCCGATCATTTACCAAAGCGAGAGCATTCCACGGTTTAATGAGATTCTTGAAGAATTAAAACAGCAAGACTTATTGTACGCTTGCAACTGCACACGAAAGAAAATCAATAAACTCAGTGAGGATGGTCGCTACCCGAATGTATGCCAGAATAAAAGCCTTAGCTTTGATGGCGAAGTTGCATGGAAATTAAGGCATGGTCAGGGTGATTATCACTTCTACGACCAGATTCAAGGGCAGTGTGAGTTTGAAACGAGCCTTTATCGAGAAGATTTCACGGTAAAACGTAAAGACGGATTAATGGCTTACCAGCTTGCTGTGGTAGTTGATGATATTTATTCAGGAATTGATCATGTGGTCCGCGGTATCGATCTATTAGATTCCACACCACGCCAATTAAGGCTGTACGAAGTACTAGGAAAACCAGCGCCACTTTGGTACCACCTGCCATTAGCAATCAACGGCGATGGCAATAAGCTTTCAAAACAAAACCACGCCACTGCAATAGATTCGCTTAACCCCAGTAAGCAGCTGCACCAAGCCATAGCTTTTTTAGGTCAGAAGCCGCCTGTGGCGTTGAGGCAAGAAGCTCCCGAAATCATTATCGACTGGGCGGTGGAGCATTTTTCCTTAGAAAGCATCCCTCGCCAACAACAAATACCTTATTTTGACTAGGGTCTGTGCTATTATTGGCGCATACAATGTAACGTCTAATTTATGAGCGCATTTTTTTCTACTGTTAAACAATGGTTTACACGATCACCACATGAGACTCGGAACACCAATACAAAGACAACTATGACTGAGTCCAAACATATTATCACTCGTGATCAACACTCCGTTTCACGCAAAGACATCAGCGACAATGCGCTGAAGGTTCTTTATCGCCTCAATAAAGCTGGCTATGACGCATTCCTAGTCGGTGGCGGCGTTCGCGATATTCTTTTAGGGCTACACCCGAAAGATTTCGATATCACAACGAATGCTACTCCTGAACAAATTCGCAGTCTGTTTCGCAATAGCCGTATCATCGGCCGCCGCTTTAAACTGGTTCATATCATGTTTGGTCGCGACATTATTGAAGTTGCTACCTTCCGCGCCCATTGTGACAGCAATATTGAGCAAGCCAAAGAAGGCATGATTTTACGCGATAATGTTTACGGTACCATTGAAGAAGACGCTGAGCGCCGTGACTTTACCGTTAACGCTCTATATTACAGCGTTAAAGACTTTAGTGTGCATGATTATTGTGGCGGGCTGACCGATTTGCGCAAACGCCAACTGCGTATGATTGGCGATCCTGAAACTCGTTACCGTGAAGACCCCGTACGAATGCTACGGGCTGTTCGTTTGGCAACCAAACTCAATTTAAGTATTGAGCCTAAAACACTTGAACCGATTACCGAACTTGCCCCTTTGATGGAGCAGGTACCAGCCGCACGACTTTTTGAGGAATACCGCAAAATGTTCCTGTCTGGCAAAGGTGAAGATACTTTTAAAGCGTTGCAAGAGTTAGGGTTACTACAAAAACTTTTCCCCGCAACGGATACTTTGTTAGCCGAACACCAAGACTTCGAAACCTTTATTCATGCGGCGCTTGAGAACACGGATAAAAGAATCGCCAGCGACAATACAGTTAATCCAGCCTTTTTAATCGCGGTTTTCTTATGGCAACCGCTACTGGAGCGTGCCCATCAACTCGAGACCAAGGGCATGAACTTTAACGATGCTTTCTTTAAAAGCATGGGCTATATGCTGAGCGAGCAAAGTCGTTACATTTCGATTCCCAAGCGTTACAGCCTTGTCATTCGCGATATTTGGGCTTTGCAGGTACGTTTACCACAACGTTTTGGCAAAAAAGTATGGTCTGTATTGAGTCATCCTAGATTCCGCGCGGCGTATGACTTCTTAATGCTACGTGCCGAATCCGATCCTTCGTTACGCGAAGTTGCAGATTGGTGGACCAAGTTTCAAGATGCGGACAAAGCCACACAACAAGCCATGTTGCCTAAGAATAAACGGCGTAAAAGCAAACGTCGTCGCAAACCTAAAGGCAACGATTAGGATCATTACATGCAGCAGCCCATGGTTAGCTACATCGCTCTAGGAAGTAACCTGAGCAATCCTGTCCGGCAGTTACAAAAAGCTTTGTTAGCAATGGACCAAATCAATAAGACTTATCTTTTGGCCTATTCGAGCTTCTATCAAAGCGCTCCAATGGGCCCCAAAGATCAGCCCGCTTATATCAATGCAGTGGCTAAAATACACACCCGACTTACTCCCTTAGAGCTACTCGATAAACTGCAAGCTATTGAAAACCAACAGGGGAGAGAAAGGAAAGAACATTGGGGAGCCCGTACAATTGATTTGGATATTGTGCTGTACGATCATACAATCATGCAAACAGAGCGCTTAACCCTTCCGCACTATGGTGCTAAACAGCGCGACTTTGTGTTAACGCCGCTGGCCGAAATCAGCCCCGAGCTGGTCTTTCCTGACGGCGAAAGCATCAGTCAGGCGCTAACAAACTGTGCTCACTATAACTTAGAGAAAATTGAGTTAGATATGATAACGATAAAAGACTAGGAGACGGCAAGTCAGTATGAACATCAAGATCCCCCATAATTTTATTGCGGTTGAAGGACCAATTGGTGTTGGTAAAACGACTTTGGCTCGAAAATTGTCAGAGGTACTGGGTAGTGAGCTGATTCTTGAAGAAGCTGAGGAAAACCCTTTCTTAGAACGATTTTATCAAGATCCTAAATCGGGGGCACTACCAACCCAGCTCTACTTCTTGTTCCAAAGAGCAAGGCAGCTACAAGAAGTCCGCCAGTCGGATATGTTTACGCCGCTTCGTGTGGCAGACTATCTTATGGATAAAGACCGCCTATTCGCGCGCTCTACGCTTGATCCAGAAGAACTTAGGCTCTATGAACAAGTATTTGATAACCTCACGATTGACGCGCCTAAGCCTGACTTGGTGATTTACTTACAAGCACCTGTTACCGTCTTAGCTGAGCGCATCAAGAAGCGAGGCCGTCGTGAAGAGTCGCCGATTAGCCAAGAATATTTGCAGACTATTTGTGACGCTTATACGGATTTCTTCTACTACTACCACGAGTCACCGCTGTTGATTGTGAATGCGTCTGGAATCGACTTAGTAGAAAATGAAAAAGACTTTGAAATGCTCCTGGAGCAAATCCACGCGACAACGTCCGGCCGGAATTACTTCAATCCGCACCCGGTTTAGCTTTAGTCAGCACCGTTAACCAAATTTATAAAGCTGAGATACTGATGAAATTTACAAGTATTAGCCATATCGAAAAATTGAAAGCCAATGGCGAAAAATTTAGTTGCTTAACTGCTTACGACGCCTCTTTTGCGAACGTGATGTCAGAAGTAGGCATTGATATGATTCTTGTCGGCGACTCGCTGGGTAACGTCGTCCAAGGCCAAAAAACGACGGTCCCAGTGACTTTAGAGCAAATGGAATACCACATCGAGTGTGTTTCACGCGGTAATCAAAACTGCCTTATCGTCGGTGACATGCCTTACATGAGTTACAGCACTCCTGAAGAAGCTTACGATACTGCTCGCCGCATCATGCAAGCCGGCGCACAAATGGTCAAGCTTGAAGGCGGAGCATGGCTATTAGATACCATCCAAGGCCTAACCGTTCGTGGTATTCCAGTCTGCACGCACTTAGGCTTAACGCCACAATCGGTCGATGCTTTGGGTGGCTTTAAAGTTCAAGGGCGGGATGATGACGGCGCTCAAGCCATGATTGATGATGCTAAAAGCTTAGAAGCAGCCGGAGCAAGAATGTTAGTACTGGAATGTGTGCCGAGTGACTTAGCCAAACAAATCGCACAAGAGCTGACCATTCCAGTGATGGGAATTGGCGCTGGCGTGGATGTGGATGGTCAAGTTTTAGTGCTGCATGACATGTTAGGCATTTCGTCTTTCCAAGCTAAATTTGTTCGCAACTTTATGGCTGATGCCAAGGGTGATATTAAGGATGCAGTTAAGCTTTATCATGATGAAGTCAAAGCAGAACGCTTCCCTGCTCCCGAACATTCTTTTGAATAAGAAACCAGCGCTATGATGATCGTTAACACCATTGCTGAGCTGCAAGATGCTTTATACAAACATCGTCAGGCTGGCAGCACCATTGGCTTTGTTCCAACCATGGGCAACCTTCATCAAGGCCACTTAAGCTTGGTTGATAAAGCAAAAGAGCTATCCGACGTGGTTATCGTAAGCTTGTTCGTCAACCCGACACAGTTTGGGCCAAATGAAGACTTCGATTCTTACCCGCGTACTTTTGATGCAGACTGCCAGAAGTTGCAAAATCATGATGCAGATATTATTTTTGCGCCGAGTGTTGAAGAGGTTTACCCCGGATACCCACAGAATAAAGCCCAGCCTAACCTGACTAAGGTCCACGTCGCTGAATTAGGCAAAGACCACTGCGGAGCCTCACGACCTGGGCACTTTGACGGCGTCACTACTATTGTCACAAAATTATTTAACATGGTGCGACCTGATATTGCGGTATTTGGCCAAAAAGACTTCCAGCAGCTCGCAGTTATACGCCGTATGGTGCAGGACTTGAATATTCCCGTAACCATTATTGGCGCACCAATTTTACGCGAACCTAATGGCCTCGCCATGAGTTCTCGGAACGGTTACTTATCCCAAGAGCAAAAAGATCAAGCTGCAGGCATCTACCGAGTATTAAGCTGGGCTAAAGAACAGCTAAACACTCATAAACAGAGCTTTGATGAAGTTGAGCAAAGTGCTGTAAAACAACTCGAAGAACAAGGTTTCCGCGTCGATTACTTCAATATTGCTAACGCTGACACTCTGCAAGTTGCCGAAACTTCTGATAAAAATATCGTTATTCTAGCCGCAGCCTTTCTGGGCAAAGTGCGCTTGATTGATAACGTTACCCTAACACTCTAACTTTCCTGAACAAATCCAGTAGGCGTTATTACCGCTTGGTGCTTTCGCCTTTTAGCAATTTGTTTTATGCTGACCTTTCAGTTAACTCTGAAAATATAAAAAGATGAATCAGTACAGGAGTCAGCAATGTCAGAGGTGAAAACCTATCCCATCATCAACAATCCTCAGCATAAACCGCATATTGATGAGGATACTTACCACCGTATGTACCAACAGTCGGTACAAGATCCCGATAAGTTCTGGTCTCGAATGGCACACCAGTTTGTAGACTGGTTTGAGCCATGGGAAGAAGTCAGTAACGTTGACTATCACAAAGCTGACATTAACTGGTTCAAAGGCGGCAAACTCAACGCCTCATACAACTGCATCGATCGTCATTTAAAAGATAAAGCCGATCACACCGCAATCATATGGGAAGGCGATGAGCCTGACCAACAACGTTATATCAGCTTCCAAGAATTACACGATGAAGTGTGCCTCTTCGCCAATGCGTTAAAAGAGCGTGGCGTTAAGAAAGGTGATCGAGTCTGTATTTACATGCCCATGATCCCCGAAGTGGGATACGCCATGTTGGCTTGTGCTCGTATCGGTGCGATTCACTCGGTTGTATTTGGCGGTTTCTCACCAGAAGCTCTAAAAAGCCGTATTCTGGATAGTGACTGCCAGGTTGTGGTGACTGCCGACGCAGGGGTACGCGGTGGTAAACAGGTGCCGTTGAAAGCGAATGCTGATGAGGCTTTACAGGGATGTCCTGACGTTCATACCGTGATGGTAGTTAAGAGCCAGAACAACGACATCGACTGGAATAATGACCGAGACGTTGATTACAACCAATTCAAGCAAGACATGGAACCTGAGTGTGCACCAGAAGTGATGGACGCCGAAGACCCACTATTTATTTTGTACACATCCGGCTCAACAGGCACCCCCAAAGGGGTCATGCACACCACCGGTGGCTACCTTCTTTATACCGCCATGACACACAAATATATTTTTGATTATCATGATGATGATATTTATTGGTGTACTGCTGACGCAGGCTGGATTACGGGTCATTCATACATTTTTTATGGTCCACTAGCTAACGGCGCTACCACCTTGATGTTCGAAGGGGTCCCTAACTACCCAACCACGTCACGATTCTGGGATATCGTCGATAAACATAAAGTGAGTCTATTCTATACCGCACCAACGGCTATTCGTGCGCTGATGGCGGGTGGCGACGAGCCAGTGACCAAAACATCCCGCCAGTCACTGCGAATTCTAGGTACCGTCGGCGAGCCGATTAACCCAGAAGCATGGGAGTGGTATTTTAATGTAGTCGGTGAGCAGCGCTGTCCTATTGTTGATACTTGGTGGCAAACCGAAACTGGCGGTATTTTGATTACACCGCTTCCCGGTGCGACACCATTGAAGCCTGGCTCTGCCACACGCCCTTTCTTTGGCGTGCAACCCGCACTCCTTGATACCGATGCTAATGAGTTAGATGGCGTGGCCAGCGGGAGTCTTGTCATGAAACATTCTTGGCCTGGACAAATGCGCTCCGTATGGGGTGATCACCAGCGCTTTTACGACACCTACTTTTCACAATTCCCCGGCTACTATTTTTCCGGTGACGGTGCGCAACGTGATGGCGATGGGTTTTATTGGATAACCGGCCGTATGGACGATGTATTGAATGTTTCTGGTCATCGTATGGGCACCGCAGAAATCGAAAGTGCTCTGGTGTTACATGATGCCGTAGCTGAAGCCGCAGTCGTTGGCTACCCTCACGATATCAAAGGGCAAGGAATCTATGTTTACGTCAATTTAATGACGGGTAAGCAAGCTTCCGATGATTTAAAAGCAGAGCTGATCGCCCATGTCGCCAAAGAGATTGGTCCTATCGCTAAACCCGATAAACTCCAGTTTGCTGATGATCTTCCAAAGACTCGCTCAGGGAAAATTATGCGCCGAATTTTGCGAAAGATTGCAGAAGACGATATTGAGAATATTGGCGACACCTCGACCTTGGCTGAGCCGGCAGTGGTCGAAAAATTAATTAAAGAAAAACTGTAATTTTCGGAAAGCCAAGCTTAAGCCCAAGTTTTAGTGACTCGGGCTTTGGCTTTTTCTAACCACTCATCGGTTACGACAAAACCGCGCATAATTTCTGCTCCGTCTTGCATGCCAACTACTTGCTGTATTCTTTGGAACTCATAACGCTCATTATGTCCGTGAATCAATATGGTTTTATCGTCCAGTAACGTCAACGCTTCGACTTCATCACTAGTAACCGCTGACAGCCAATATGGCTTAGGCAATAAATACCAATCAATGCTAGAGCTTAGTTGCAAATGAGCAAACTCTTCCCAAGTAGTCCAAAAGCCCTTTTGGTGCTGTGGGTTTACTTCTCGAGGGAATCGATACAATTCCTGCATAAAGTTTTCTAGGGGATAAAATAAGCGCCCACGAGTCAGTAACTTAACATGATCAATCACAATATTTTGATCGCTAAGCCATTGCTTAATGGTTGGCTGTTTAGATAAAGCCAGCTGGTGGTCAAATAACCGCTGATATTTATTATCGAACCGATCTCTAAGGTTTGGTCCAACCCAGTGACTTAGTTTCTCACCAGAGCCGACTTGCAGATAAAATTTTACGGCTAGCTCGCAATGAAGCGTTGCATCAAGGACATTATCGCGGATGATTGAATCAAACTCACCAAACGTATGTTTATCAATAATGACTTGAAGGTTATGATTAATGACATCCAAGCTGTTACAGTTTCTGGTTAAATGTTGCCATAACTGTTCAAAGTAAACGCCTAGACGATACGTTTTTTTATAATCAAACCCTCGGTAATTGATCATGCGACTCATCAACTCATCAGTGCTCATATGCCGAGCAAGAGCTAATAACTCAGGCGAATGTAACATCCAGTCAAGATCATTATTATGGCGCGTCATCCAGGTCCAATCTTTAACGTTCCGTAAAAGTTTGAATTATCATAGCAGAAAAGCTACCAATAGCGTGTTAAAAAAAAGGCCGCCCGGAGGCGGCCTGTTTCACTAGAGGTATGAATTTCACAGGGGTAGTCTAATCAAGGAGAGAAAATCCATACTAAGGCTGAAATCACTAAGGGGTAACTCATGAATCTCAGCGCTTGATTAAAACTATACCTAAAATAAGTGTTAGAATATTCATGGTTTCAGTAAAAACTCAGCAAAGTTATGTAAAGGCCGCTGACTATTCTTTACACTCGACAGACTAGCCTCGTGGTAATATTGCAAATAACTGGTTGTTTTTTATCAACTAAACCAAACCGACTCAGTTTTAACGGGGCAACTATTTAACAGGACCGCTATGGCCAAATTATTATTAGCCGACGATGACATCGAACTTTGCCAACTGCTTCATGAGTATCTCTCTCAAGAAGGGTTTGATATTACCCTCGCTCATGACGGTGACTCAGCAGCAAAGCTGATCTTAAACGATAGCTATGACTTAATGGTGTTAGACGTCATGCTGCCTAATCTAAATGGCTTTGATGTGCTTAAGGAAGTGCGCAAGGAGTCTCAAGTTCCAATTTTGATGTTGACCGCTCGTGGTGATGAAATCGACCGTATTGTTGGCCTAGAGTTAGGGGCAGACGATTATATTGGTAAACCTTGTAACCCTCGCGAGCTAACGGCAAGAATCCGTTCTATCTTACGTCGTACCGAAGCGGACTATAGTCGTAAGAAGAAAAAGCTACGCTCGGTTCATCTGGACGATCTCTATATTAACCCTGGCTCACGTGAAGCATTGGTTAATAACGAAGCCATGAAGCTAACAGCTACTGAATTCGATATCCTATACCTACTAGCGAACCAAGCAGGTGAGTTGGTAAAACGTGATGACCTTTCTGAGAAATGTTTAGGTCGAACTTTAGAAGCTTACGATCGCAGCATTGATATGCACATTAGTAATCTGCGTCGCAAGCTTGGAACCGATATTAAAGGCGAAGAACGCATTAAAACAGTCCGTGGCGTTGGCTATCAGTATGTTTCACACGATACGTAAACTCGCCAAACCCAATCTTTTTTGGAAGATTTTTTTATGGTTCTGGTTAGCAACGCTGTTAACGCTAATCAGCGTCATTTTTCTCTATAGCATGACCTCGAAAGATACGAGGCTGGTTCCAATTACGGCTAAAGAATCTGAGCAACTACGACAAACAGCCATAACCATTCAGCTACGTCATGTCATTGAAGAATACCAAAATGGCTTACCCATTCAGCCGAATGGTACGGGAAAGGAACTCGACAATACGTTTATTATTAATAATCAGGGCTATGAAATTTCTGGCAAGGTCGTGCCTGAAGTTATTTATCAACTTAGCGCTTTTTATAAACAACGTAACCGCGCCGCCACGGTCACTATCAATAATTATTCTTATTCTGGACCTGAAATCGTATTCAGCCGTGGTCAATATTATTTACTGTTTATTAAGCAAAAAAGTCAGCAACACTTTAGTACGTTAGTCTCTGAGTTTTTTCACTCCATCAGTATTTGGCAAATCTTAGCAGCGCTTGGCATCAGTTTCCTCGTGTGTTTCGCTTTAGCTTGGTATTTAACGCGCCCAATACACCAACTACAAAAAGCGACTAAGGCTATTGCCAAAGGTGACTTACAGGCTCGAGCCAAAGACTTTATCGGAAAACGCGCGGATGAATTTCATGATTTAGCCGAAGACTTTGACTTAATGGCCGATCGCATTAACCGAATTATCATGTCGCAGAAGCGCCTATTGAGTGATGTTTCACACGAGCTTCGGTCGCCATTGACTCGGATGCAAATTGCAGCCAGTTTAGCACAAAAAAACAGTCAGGCTGGCAGCGATCCCTCCAACTGCTCCCACCATATTGAACGCATTGAAGTCGAGGTCGAAAGACTTGATGAACTGATTGGCGAGCTATTACAAGTTGCTGCTTTAGAACGTGGACAACAACATCAACAAGTCGATACCTTTGTGGTCAATGATTTGTTAGATGTCATCATCAGCGATGCTCAGTTTGAAGCTGCTGCTAATGCCAAAGAAGTTATTTTCGTCGATAGTCCTATGATTCAGTTCAAAGGGTACTACAACCTGCTTGCTCGTTCAGTAGAGAATGTTATTCGGAATGCTATTCGCCATACACCTGAAGACACTAAGGTAACGGTAGCTATCATGGACGCAGGCCCACACTTTTCGATTATTATTGAAGACGAAGGTCAAGGCATCGACGAATCACACTTAGACAAAATCTTTGAGCCTTTTTACAGGCCAACTGAAGCACGAGAGCGCAGTTCAGGAGGCACCGGGTTAGGGCTGACCATCGCTAAGCGAGGCGTTGAGGTTAACGGCGGAACGATCAAGGCTACCAATGGTAGTAATGGTGGCTTATTGGTCACCATCACATTAAAAAAGAACCGCAAAGCTAGTTAACAATATTCCAAAGAAGAAATAACGCTAAAGCAATGAGGAAGCCACCTAAAACACGATCAATCCAATGTCCAAACTGATTGAAAAAGCCCCGGACTTTGTTGCTTGCTAATATATAAGACAAGAAAACAAACCATGCAGCTGTAACAACAGCCATCCATACCCCATAAAAGCTTTGCACAGCTAAGGGCGTGGTAGCGTCCACTAAAGTGGTAAACAGTGATAAAAAGAACAGCGTTGCTTTGGGGTTCAATACATTGGTTACAAAACCCTGTCGAAATGCTTTTCTATCGGTCATGATGTTTCTTTTGTCCAATGCTTTCGCTTCACCTGACTGTGTTGCCGTATTAGCACTCGAGCTATCTGACTGAGCGCGTAACGCACCATAACCGATGTAGATTAGATATCCCGCACCAGCCAACTGAATTAACTTAAACAACCATTCTGTGCTCTGAATCAATAAGCCAATACCTAACACAGCGTAAGCCACATGAACAAAAATCGCGAGACCAACCCCAAGGCTGGTAATAATGGCGAATCGCTTTCCAAAAACCAATGACTGCCTCATCACAATAGCAAAATCAGGCCCTGGACTCATCACCGCTAACAAATGCGCTGAAGCAATGAGCAAGAACTGCTGCCAGTAATCCGCAATGTTATGTATTAAATCCTGCAAGAGTCTTAACCTATTACTTCAATAATTTTCTTCGAAAGCTCAACCATTAACGGACCATAAGAACTAACAACCAAGAAAAGAATAACAGCCAAAAAGCTCGAAATACAGAGAGTGAGTTTCAACCCGAAATAATTACTGAGCTGATACGACTCATGATTTTTTTGCGCTTTATTAGCCGCAATGAGCTGACGAACATAGCCCCCAAGGAGCCATAAACATACAGCCATCACGATTAAACAACTGACTAAGATGATGACTTCCAGCTTCTCAAAGGTTAAGGCAGCCCCTAACACCACTCCAGGCATTAAGTAGACAGGAGCCCATATTAAGGTGGCAATAACAACGGCGAGTAAAAATTTCTTTGCGGGCATATCCAATATACCCGCAATAAGTGAGATAACGGCACGAATCGGACCAATAAACTGCCCGATCAAGATACCGGCGAAACCATGCTTTTTGAAAAAGGTTTCTGAGCGGTGCAGCAAATTCTGGTGGCGCTCGACCCATGGCCAATGATGAACTCGATCTTTAAATGCAGTACCAACAAGATAAGATACAGCCTGCCCCAAGGTAGCCCCAGCAAAGCTAAAAAATGCAATAGGCCAAAACCCTAAAGTCCCAGCACCAATAAGACTACCCACGCCAACCAGCAGCAACCAGCCAGGCATGGCCAAGCCAATAATGGCTAGTGACTCTAAGAATGCAATAGCGAACACGACAACTCCCGCCCAATGGGGGTTTGTTCGAATCCACTCAATAATGTTATTTACGATCTCTTCCATGGGAGCTAATAATGAATAAACTTCCCTCAAAAGTCGATCTATTTTTGTAAGCTCCTATGACAGACGAGTTATCACTCGCCACCACTTGCTTATTTTTCAGGGCTCGTTTATCGTTTGCCTATCTACTTTTGTCTATTAGGGACTCAAAAATCCATGAGTGACAGCTATAAAACCATTATCCAGCAACGCCAGCCTGAAGACGTTGAAATTTTTCATAACGTTCATCCTGATGTAAAGCCACCTAAGACTGACTTAGATGATTTGTATCATAATCATGAAGAAATTAATGATTACCGTTCATCAGGCGAATTAATTCGCAGTTTGGCAAATACTATCAAGCAATGGCGAAAGCACATGCCAAAAGATGCAGAGCCAACTATTGTGGCCATGTTGAATGGTGGCCTACAAATACAAGTTGCACGATTAGTACAAGAGTCGTTTCATGGGATCCGTATCGAGGGAACTGCCGGCGGCAATCCATGCATGGTCTTATCGCACCAAAATAATGTAGAACTTCTCTGTTACGTACAAAAAGTTCCTGAAGAAGAGCCAGATCGCCGCATCGGCTTCGTCATTGATGGCGAGGAAACCGAAGAATAATTGATCTTAGGTTACAGGGGCTGTTTAACTAAATAGCTTCCTGTAACTCTTCGTCAAAATTCACGACCAAGTGGACATCTAATTTTTCGGCGAGCAATTGCAACTCACGTTCTACATCGTCAATATCGAAAATATAGTCCGTAGACACTTGCAACCTAACTTTATAAGCCTGCTTTCCCTTGTCGCAGATATAACTCTTACGACTTAGCTCATCCACCACCAATTGGTTGTGCGCCAAAGCACGTAACAACTCAACATCAACAACTTTATCTCTAAGACCGTATAACTCGATCTCAAAGCTGATCTTGTCGTTGGATATCGTATTGTTGGATGAATTAGCGGGAGAAAACTCAAAATGTAATCGATCTGAGTTTAGACTCTCAAGACATGCCCGAAATGGGCCGAAATAGGCGAGATTGATTGAAATATAAAACAGTCCATTAAAAGTCTTGTCGATTCTATTGAACCGAGAAGCCTGTAACCGTCCGTTAAAACGATTGATAATCTCAGAGAGGGTGACAATAATTAACTCGTTATCACTTCCTGTCACAGAAACGATCACTTCCATGTCTTCCTGCTCTGAATACCGCAAACTTTCACCACGATTAGTTTCGTTGCGCATTCTATAACACTCCATTTATTCCACCAGCACACTAAAAAATTACTACATTTTGAGCTGTGATGCAAATAACAAAGCTTTGTTAAATGTTACAGATCATTATTGCCTTCCTTTCCCGCAACTTCTAATATGTTGATATATCAAAGCAAAGGAGTCGCAACATGAAAAAATTTGTACTCACATTAGCAACGGCAACACTCATCAGTGCGTGCGCCACATCGCCGACAGGACGAAATCAAGTCACTTTATTTCCTGAGTCGCAAATGTCTCAAATGGGCTCAGCAGCTTTTACCTCGATGAAGCAAAGTGAAAAAGTGTCCAAAGACTCCGGACAGAACCGTTATGTCAACTGCATCGTTAACGCTTTAATCCCTGAACTCAACACTGTAGCTCCAGATATGCGCTCTACGCGTTGGGAAACGAAAGTGTTCGTTGATGATAGCGCTAATGCTTTTGCACTCCCTGGCGGCAAGATAGGTGTCCATACAGGCATGTTTAAGGTCGCTGACAACGCCAGTCAATTGGCATCAGTGCTAGGTCATGAAATCGGGCACGTATGGGCGCGACACGGTAATGAGCGTGTTTCACACCAATATATAGGCACCGCAGGGTTACAGCTGGCTTCAGTGCTATCCGGTGAGCCAACAGCAGAAAAGCAACAAATTCTCGGCCTGTTAGGTGTTGGAACACAGGTAGGGGTATTAAAATTTAGCCGCACCCATGAATCTGAAGCCGATGAAATTGGTTTAACACTCATGGCACGAGCAGGTTTTGATCCAAGAGAAAGTGTGGAGCTATGGAAAAATATGGCCAAACAAGGTGGTAGTAACGCACCTGAGTTTTTATCGACTCACCCCGCTACGGATACACGAATCAGAGACTTACAAGCTCAAATGAACGATGCTTTAAAGCTGTATCAGCAGGCAAAAGCACAAGGCAAAAGACCTAACTGTCGTCTTTAGCAGTTACTCTATACTCAACAAATAAGGGACCAAATGGTCCCTTATTTTATACATCATTCTAAAGCTGCAAAGATAATATCTTATTGGTCGGCTAAATAACCGCCACGTTCATAGATACCTTCCATGTACAAATCTTCAAAATCTTCGACTACGGACTTTTGAACCTCAGGTAACGCTAACAAGTTATCTCGCCATTTAGAAATTTTCTTATAATCACTAACTGGGTCAATACCAATATTGTCAGCAACAATTTTAGAACGCATCAAAAACGGTGCGAAAGCACTGTCAACCAAACTAAATGTTTTACCTTCAAAGAAGCCATCATTGCCAATTTTGCGCTCTAAAGGCGCTAACTTTTTGGTTAGGTCTTCTTCAATTTTCAGGTAGGTTTCTTCGCGTCTGGCCTGAGTTAGTTGATGTTGAGCATTAAACAGGCTACTACTAAACTCAATCCAAGCACGATGTTCAGCTTTTTCTAAAGGATCTTTAGGTAACATCGGCTCACCATGAGTCTCATCAAGGTACTCATTAATCACCGCTGACTCAAATAACACATGATCTTTCACGCGTAGCAACGGCACTTTACCAAGAGGAGAAATTTCTAAAAACCAATCTGGCTTTTTCTGTAAATTGATGTACTCGATGGTGTAATCAATCTTCTTGTGCAATAAAGTGATAACTGCTCTTTGTACAAAAGGGCACAGCTTAAAGCTTATTAAAATTGGTTGTTCTAAAGAAGTCATATCCACAACTTTAAGTTAGTATCTAAGGCTAATGTAAAACGGTTTTGCTAGAAAAGCAACTAACCTTTTGGCTTTTGAATCCCATATAAAAAAGGCTTTCCGAAGAAAGCCTTTTTTAATTTTAGTGCTCGTGGCCACCTGCGCCATGAACGTGGCCATGCGATAATTCTTCTTCGCTTGGCTCTCTAACTTCAACTACTTTAACGTCGAAATTCAATGTAACGCCCGCTAACGGATGGTTGCCATCAACAGTTACTGTATCGCCTTCAACTTTAGTCACAGTGATTAACTGTGGGCCTTGTGGAGATTCAGCGTTAAACTGCATACCCGGCTCAACTTTGTCTACGCCTTGGAACGCTTGCATAGGGACTTCTTTGATAAGTTGCTCGTGGCGCTCGCCATAAGCTTCTTCAGGAGTTACTGTTACCGACAATTCATCTTCTACAGCTTTGCCAACTAAAGCATTTTCTAAGCCAGGGATAATGTTCTTATGACCATGCAAGTAGGCCAATGGCTCGTTACCTTCAGATGTATCAACCAATACACCCTCTTCTGTTTTCACTGTGTATTCAATCAATACGACTTTGTTTTCTTCAATTTGCATAATCAACTCACTTTATATCTATAAAATTTTACCCGGACATCACGCATCAATGACGCAAGCTACCGGGTACGGAATACTAAACTCTGGGGAAAAAGAATATGAAGCTTAACTTCTACAGGGAAACTCTTAATACAGAGTGGCTCTTCTATTAGAGCAAACAAATTTTGACTAGTTCATCACTAGAAATAGACATGGGGGTGGTAACTTTAATTACAACCCCGGTTTTAAATACTCTTAGCAATCAAGAGTCCAAACCAGAACAGCCCCTTGGCTTTCTCGCGGACAAGCTGCTCAGGAGCTAAATATTTACTATAAGCACCAAGCTTGTGACTTAAAGCTCAAAAGCCCGAACTTTTGCCTTAGAGCGCGGCATTTTCGCAACTACAGCACACCAAGAAGTTAGATTTTTGTTCTAGGGCAAGGCTTTTGGGTTTAGAAGTGAGGGAGTGTATATATAAATACATGACCGAACTTATAAACCCATACACATACAAAACTAAGAAAGCTGATATTTTTGCTCAAGAACAAGGCTTTTGTGATAAAAAGCGAGGGCGTGTATATCAAATACAGAACCGAGTTTTTTATCACAAGTAACGCAGTTATTGAGTAAAAAGACAGCTTTTAGCTGACTTTCTTGCCCGCTGCTTGTTGATCCGCATGGTACGACGATCTCACCATCGGCCCACTGGCCACATTGGTGAAACCTAAATCTTCAGCGATCTTACCTAACTCATCGAACTCTTTCGGCGGCATAAAACGCATAACCGGATGGTGGTATTTACTTGGTTGCAAATACTGCCCCATGGTTAACATATCAACGCCATGCGCTCTCAAGTCTTTTAAGACCTCGATAATCTCTTCGTTAGTCTCGCCTAAACCAATCATCAAGCCTGACTTAGTTGGAATACCTGGGTAGCGCTCTTTAAACTTCTTAAGCAGGTCAAGCGACCATTGATAATCCGCACCAGGGCGAGCCTGCTTATAAAGGCGAGGTACTGTCTCTAGATTGTGGTTAAAGACATCCGGTAAACCAGCTTCCATCTTATCTAGCGCCACTTCCATACGACCACGGAAATCTGGCACCAGAACTTCAATTTTTAAGCCTGGGTTTTGCTCACGAGCAACGCGCACGCAGTCACTGATGTGCTCAGAGCCACCATCGCGCAAATCATCACGGTCAACCGATGTAATCACTACATAGTTCAAGCCCATCGACGTCACTGAGTCCGCTAAGTTCTGCGGCTCTTCTGGATCCAGCGCTAATGGACGACCATGCGCCACGTCACAGAAAGGACAACGACGAGTACAAATATCACCCATGATCATGAAGGTTGCAGTACCGTGACCAAAGCACTCAGGTAAGTTTGGACAAGAAGCTTCCTCACACACGGTGTGGAGCTTGTTGTCTCGCAACATATCCTTAATTTTAGTGATTTGATTACCATTCGGTAAACGCACACGAATCCAGTCCGGCTTACGTGGCATCTCTTCTGTAGGCATGATTTTCACTGGTATACGCGCCATTTTCTCTTCGGCACGCATCTTATGACCCGGTACGACTTTTCCTGTAACTTTTTTCTTACGAGGAGTAGCCTGTGCAACAGACTCAGGTTTTGACATAAAAAGCACTCAAACCTTACCCAATTACTCAGGTAGGCCCTTCATTTCTAGACGGCTATTATAGCCTAGTTTGCCGCATAATTGATCCACTAAATCTGGCTGAACACGCTCCAGAGTTTCGGGACCACCACGCTCGGCGATGTGCGTCATCGCCATTCCTTGATATCCACAAGGATTGATCCGAGCAAACGGCTCAAGATCCATATTAACATTCAAGGCCAAGCCATGAAACGACTTGCCCTTTCGAATTCTTAATCCTAATGAGCAAATTTTTGCCTCATCAGTATAGACACCCGGCGCATCAGAGCGCGGATAAGCCTCAATACCGTACATCGCCATGGTATCGACAACGGCATCTTCAATCGCCGACACTAAATCTCTCGGCCCCATACTTTTACGTCGTAAATCGATCATAAAGTAGGCAACCAGCTGGCCGGGGCCATGATAAGTGACTTGGCCGCCACGATCCACCTGTACCACTGGAATATCGCCCGGAAACAGTAAATGTTCCGGTTTTCCAGCCTGTCCCTGGGTAAAAACAGGATCATGCTCGACTAACCAGATCTCATCTGTCGTATTGTCATCACGCTCATCAGTAAAACGCTGCATCCGCTTCCATACTGGCACATAGGTTTCATGCCCCAGCTCGCGGATAATAATAGTATTGTCGTTGCTCATAGAATGTTGGCCATGGTGCAGGCTAAAGAAAATAATGCCCTCTATAGGGTCATCTTAACGCCATCAACCGTAAATACGTCTTTGTACATCGCATCGACTTGATCACGGTTTTCGACCGTAACCATAAACGATAACGATACATAATTACCGTCTCGGCTCAGCTTTGAGGTTGGTGAATAATCACTTGGCGCATGACGATTAACGACTTCCGCCACTTCCATATCAATACCATCACGGTTGGCAGCCATAACTTTAAAGCAAATTTCGCACGGAAATTCCCACACTTTATCGCGATCATATTGTGTCATAACACTGCCTCATCACTAATTTGTCCCAAATACAGCTGCTCTTTCAGCTCTTGGTAATATTGATACATTCGGCACCACACAGGACCTGCGACGCCTTCACCTATTGTAACACCATTTACTCGAATCACTGGGCGGATTTCCTTGGTGGAACTGGTTAGCCATACTTCATCCGCTAACTCTAATTCATGCTCAGGTATTGGCCTTTCTTCGTAAGGAATCTCGTGTTGTTTAGCCAAAGCTAAAATAAACTCACGAGTGACCCCTGCTAGTAAATGCTCACTCAACGGCGGCGTAATAATAACACCATCACGCACAATAAACAGGTTGCTTGATGTTGCTTCGCTCGCTTCGTTGTTGCGGACTAATATGGTGTCATCAGCGCCAGATTCAAGCGCCTTTTGTTTTAGCATGCAGTTTGCTAGCAAGGTGATCGCTTTAATATCGCAGCGCTGCCACCGTATATCCTCTTCAGTAATTACGGAATAACTTTTAATATCAGCAACTTGCCAGTCTTTTTGCACCGGAGGCAATGGCGATATCATGGCAAAAACGGTCGGCGTATCTAACGCTGGGATGTCGTGATGGCGGTCAATATAGCTGCCCCGAGTCACTTGTAAGTAAATCGAAGCATTATCAAACTCATTTCGCGCAATCAACTCTTCACATATCCCGAGCCATTCTGACTCCGGCAGCTCAAACGACATCAAAATCGCAGATAAGCTTTTATGTAAACGCTTGATATGATTCGAAAAACGGAAGGGTTTTCCAGCATACACAGGTATTACTTCATAAACCCCGTCGCCAAACAAAAAGCCCCGATCTAAGACCGGGACTGTTGCTTGTTCAAGATTCTGATACTCACCGTTTAAATAGGCTACTGACATTTTTCCATCTTATATCAATTAGTTATCATTTATAGCGCTTTCATCTTCACGCTATGGACTTCAAGCTTTAGTCCTCAAACCAAAGCGCCATCGAATCCCACATACGGCCGAAGAATCCAGCCTCTTCGACTTTATTCAAAGCGACCATTGGCATGCGTTTAACAACCTTATCACCCATCTGGAAATAAACTTCACCGACAACCTGGCCTTTCTGTATCGGCGCCATCAATTTTCCACTTAATTTGTAGTTGGCTTTCAGTTGATCTTTCTCGCTTTTTAACACAGTAAGCACCGCATCTTGCGCTAAACCCACGCCAACTAATTCTTCTTCTCCTTTCCACACTTCAGCCTGCTTTAACGGCTTACCCGCCGCGAAAGCTTTAACATTGGTGTAAAAGCGAAAACCATAATTCAATAGTTTGCGGCTCTCACTAGCACGCGATCCCATGCTGTCTGTACCCATAACGACAGAAATTAAACGCATACCCTGCTTTTCTGCAGAAGACACCAGGCAGTAACCAGCTGCTTCTGTGTGGCCTGTTTTGATTCCATCCACGCCTAACGTCGTGTCGCCTAATAATTCATTACGGTTTTGCTGGGTGATGCCGTTGTACACAAACTCACGCTCCGCGTACAAGCTATAATCTTCTGGGAAATCAACGATCAAAGCTCTTGCTAGTTTAGCTAAGTCTCGCGCAGTCGTGTTGTGTTGCTCATGCGGCAAGCCAGTACTATTCATAAAGTGCGTGCTGTTCATGCCAAGTCGTTTAGCGTACTGATTCATCAAGTCAGCAAAAGCTTCTTCGCTACCAGCAATATGCTCAGCCATGGCGATACTGGCATCGTTACCCGACTGAATCACAATACCTCGATGTAAATCTTCCACCGTAACGTACTTATTGACCTCGACAAACATCAAGGAGCTACCTTTTAGCTTTGGATTTTGCGCCCAAGCATTTTCACTAATCAGCACCTTATCGTCATCACTGATATTGCCCTTGTGCAATTGGTCCGCAATGATATAGCTGGTCATCATCTTGGTTAAACTCGCCGGAGGAAGTTGCTGATCCGCATTTTCCTCGATAATGATCTGCCCAGTCTCAAAGTCCATCAGTAACCATGAGCTTGCATCAACGCTTGGCTTGGCCGGTTGAATCGCTGCTGCGACGCCCGAAAAAGCCCATAAAACCAATCCTAGTACCACGATGTTTAAAAAATTACGCTTCATCATTTTCAACACTATCTATTTAATTGAATACTTCATTAATACTCGACCGACGTTTGTCAGTCACCACTATTATTTCTCGTTCCTTTGACGTTGATGCGACGGTTAATCGGTCACAACACGCGGGGAACCAAAACTGTATTGTTTCAACTGCGATAAAATCGCTTCTGCTGCACGAGCATCTTCTAAAGGCCCAATGCGAACACGCTGCAAACGTTGTCCATTAACATCAATCGGCGTCAAGCTAATCGGCTGGCGGAAGTGTTCACGCAAGCGCGATGCTAATGTATCTGCCTTCATTTCATCAGCGAAAGCTCCAACCTGAACATAAAGCTCAGCGTTATCCTGTTGCTGCTCCATAGGTGGGATTTCTAATTCACCCTCTCCGCTACTAGCTTTCTGTGCGCCGTCTGGTGAGGCTAGAACTTTAACCTCGACACGCGCGGTTCCACGATTTTCATAACCCAGTTTTTTCGCAGCGGCATAGGATAAGTCAATAATACGGTTTTTAGCGAATGGCCCGCGGTCATTAATTTTCACGACCACTGAATCGCCGGTATCAATATTCGTCACTCGAGCATAACTTGGTAGCGGTAAAGTTTTATGAGCCGCTGTAAATTGATACATATCATACACTTCGCCAGAAGAGGTGCGACGACCATGAAACTTTTGGCCGTACCAACTTGCGGTGCCTTCTTCAGTGTAGCCGTAACCATTGGCAAGAACGTGGTAAACCACACCATCAACCTCGTAATAAGGTGGATTACCAAAAGGGCTTTTTTCCTCAACTCGCGGCGTTGGCTCTGATGCAGGCCCATCTTGGAACGAGCTTGCGGTGCCATCGGGAGCATAGTCTGGAATCTTGCGATCCGCAGCACTGCCATACTCAGGTGCATCGTCATCAGATTCACGTCCACCACTAGTCGTGGTACAGGCGCTCAAGACACCTAATAAAGTTAATGCGCTAATTAATTGTGTTGTCTGCTTTAATAACATTTTGTCTACCTAACCGTTCTATACTAACAGTCTTATTTAAAGAACTAGGATTCACTGTTATTCGTTGTTTGTTTTGCCGCTAAAGTTTTTTGTTGCTTTACATCATACTCTGCTTTGATTTCTTGGCTTAATTGATAAACAGCCATAGCGTACATAGGGCTACGATTATAACGAGTAATCACATAAAAGTTGTGGAAGCCTAGCCAATAATCATAGCGATCTTCCTGTTTATAGTGATAGATCCCGGTAATGTCCTGATCATTCGCCTTTCCTTGATACTCCAGCCCAGCTTGCTTTAAGTCAGATACTTTAAATTTTGGCTTGAGCTGATCGTTTTTGAATCGAGTAGCCATGCTTTCTTCAACATCAACAAACTCAGCCACCGGCTCGCCTAAACGCCAGCCGTGCATTTTGAAATAATTGGCGACACTACCAATAGCATCTGCCTTACTGTCGAATAAGTTAATCTTGCCATCGCCATCGAAATCTACGGTGTAATGACGGTACGAAGTAGGAATAAACTGCCCCATGCCCATGGCGCCAGCATAAGACCCTTTAGGCTCATCTAACTTCCAACCTTGCTCACGAGCCAACACGAAATATTCCGCTAACTCGCCTGCAAAAAACTTGCCGCGCTTCGGGTAGTGAAATGCCAAGGTGCTGATAGCGTCAATAACTGGGTAACTTCCCTGAATCCGACCGTAGTAAGTTTCAACGCCAATAATGGCAGTGATAATTTCTGCTGGAACGTTAAATTCTTGCTCAGCTTTCTCTAACAGCTCTCGGTTTGCCTCTAAAAATTCAACACCTTGTTTGATACGTTTTTGTTGAACAAAGATAGGCCGGTATTGATACCAGTCTTTACCTTCTGCTGGGCGACTGATGGCATCCAAAATACTCTGTCGTTTCTCGGCTTTAGCCAATACGGTGGAAATATAACTCTCTGTGAATCCATGCTCTTTTGCCATGTACTTGGCAAACGCTTCTTTATCAGTCGGTGCTTCGCCAGCATTCGCTGCGTAACCGAACAAGCCAAGTCCTGAACTCAACAACACTGTCGCTAGAATTTTTTTCATTGAACTCTCCTGGAGCCAGTTATTTTTGTATCAACAACAATCAACCATTTTTAGGCCGAATGCAGCCGTCGATGAGTTTGAATCGACATCAATATGCCAAAACTCGCCATCAAGGTCACAATCGAGGTTCCGCCATAACTAATCAAAGGCAATGGTAACCCGACCACTGGTAACAAGCCACTGACCATGCCTATATTTACGAACAAATAAACAAAAAACGTCAAGGTCAATGCTGCGCCTAGTAAACGACTAAAACTATCTTGTCCCTGCAAGCTAATGTAAAGCCCGCGCCAAATCACGAACAAGTACAAAGCCAGTAATATGATAATGCCAATTAAACCAAACTCTTCACCCAATACGGCAAAAATAAAATCAGTATGGCGTTCTGGCAAAAACTCTAACTGGGACTGAGTGCCGTTGAGCCAACCTTTACCGTATATACCACCTGAACCAATCGCAATTTGCGACTGAATAATGTGGTAACCAGAACCCAATGGATCACTTTCAGGGTTCAAAAAAGTCAGTACGCGCCCTTTCTGATACTCCTCCATCGTGAAGTACCACATGATGGGCGCTAAAATCATCCCAATGCCAAGTGCGCCAACAATATAACGCCATTTCAAGCCGGCGAAGAAAATCACGAAAAACCCAGAAGCCGCAATTAATAATGACGTTCCTAAATCTGGCTGTATCATGATCAACACAGTTGGAGTTAACACTAGAGCCAAGCTAATCACCAGGTGTTTTAAAGTCGGGGGGAGTGCTTTATCCGCCAGATAAGCCGCCACCATAATTGGCACTGCTAACTTCATAATTTCCGAAGGCTGAAAGCGAACACCTAAATCAATCCAGCGCTGTGCGCCTTTGCTCGACTCACCAAAAAATATGACCGCCAACAAAAACACGATACCGATTAAAAAGAATAAGGGTGCCCACTCTTTTAGCGTCCTCGGAGCCACTTGTGCCAACAAAAACATCACTGTTAAACCGGCGCCGAAGCGAATAACCTGTCGCTCAACTAACGCTAAACTTTCACCACCAGCGCTGTAGACCACCAACAAACTAAACGCCATAAGCGCCAGCAAGCCTAATAAAAGAGGCACATCAATATGCAAGCGCCAAAGCAAGCTTCTGCGCGCTTTATGGGTATTAGCCGCACTAGTTCGCAGCGCCATCTTTGCTCTCCTCGTCAGTGCTCGCTGTCTCTGCCTGATTAACCTTTAAAACGTCTAACAAATAATAATCCATGATGTCACGAGCTAATGGTGCAGCATTCGAGCCACCGCCGCCGGCGTTTTCCATCATCACCGCCAGTGCAATCTTTGGCTGCTCAAAAGGAGCGTAACCGATAAATAGGGCATTATCATGGAATTTTTCTGCTATTTTTGTGGCATCGTACTCTTCGTCTTGCGCAATACTCTTGACCTGAGCCGTGCCGGTTTTACCCGCGGCAATATATTCAGCATCGGCAAAAGCACTTCGGGCCGTACCTCGTGGCGGTTCTGTGACTTTTTTCATGCTGTCTTTAACTAAATCAAGCCAACTACCATCGCTGGTATCGATTTGATGATACGCCATTACTGGGGTGTTCGCCTCGAAGCGATTATCCTGGGAAAACTCTCTAACCAGTTGTAAGTTATAACGAATACCATCGTTAGCTAATACAGCAGTCGCGTTGGCCAGCTGTAATGGCGTCACCGTCCAGAAGCCTTGCCCAATACCGATGTTTACTGTGTCTCCGTTGTACCAAGGCTCTCCGCGAGCGGACTTTTTCCAGTCTCGCGACGGCATAATGCCGACTTTTTCTTCAACAATATCAATCCCAGTTTTTTGACCAAAGCCAAACTGCCTCATGCCATCGTAAATATTATTAATTCCCAAGCGCACCGATAGATCATAGAAAAACGTATCACAGGACTCAACAATCGCCTGCATCACCCCAACCGTGGCGCCATGGCCCCAGGCTTTCCAATCACGATAACGGTGATCATTGTTCGGTAAAGAGAACCACCCTGGGTCGGCAATACGAGTACTCGGCGTAATAACCCCTTCTTTTAAGCCTAAAAATGCTAAGTGAGGCTTTATCGTTGATGCTGGCGGATAAGTGCCTTGAACCGCACGGTTATACAAAGGACGTTCGGGAGTTAGTAGCTTTTGGTAATCCTTGCTGGAGATGCCGCCCGTGAACATATTAGGGTCGTAAGACGGCTCACTAACCATCGCTAGTACACCACCCGTGGACGGCTCAACGGCAACAACAGCACCACGCACACCTTTTTCTTTCATCAACTGACTAATTTTCTGCTGCAAGCCTAAGTGCAAGTAAAGGTGCAGGTCTTCTCCAGCTTGTGGCTCTTCACGCTCAAGAACCCTGACAATTCTGCCGCGCACGTCAGTTTCTACTTTCTCGCTACCGACCTCACCGTGCAGTCTGTTCTCATAGTAGCGCTCTAAACCCAGCTTACCCATCTTCCCCGTGGCAGCATAACGCTGACGCGTGGTCCCCATTTCTTTCTTTTCTCTAACGTCCTTTTCATCCATACGGACTAGATCATCTTGGGTAATCGCGCCCATGCGACCTAATACATGAACCAAGCTTGCTGCGTAAGGGTAATAACGCTCTAAGCGCGCCTCAACGCTGACGCCAGCAAAGAAGTGCTGGTTAGCAGAAAAGATAGCGACTTCTTGTTCATCGAGATTGGTTTTTATGGCGTAGGAATTAAACTTGGGACGAAACTTTACCTGCTCTAAAAACTTTTCAACCTGCTCATCAGTGATGTCAAACATCTGCCGCAAGCGTTCAACAGTGTCGTTCATGTCATCGACTTGCTCAGGCACGATTTCCAAAGCAAAAATTGAACGGTTTTGTGCGAGTAGCTTTCCGGTCTGGTCGTAAATAAGCCCACGAACGGGCGCTATAGGCTGAACTCGGATGCGGTTATTTTCAGATTGGGTTTGATATTTATTGTGGTCAATGACTTGTAACTTGAACTCACGAACTAATAAAAAGACCATCAAACCAATAACAATGCCGAGCGCGATCACACAGCGCACGAAAAACATTGAAGTTTCTCGACCAACATCTTTTATGGCTTCGCGGCGTTTTAACATAGTACGTGGTTTGGTCGTTTAGTTGACCTTCAGTGTTATCTATTATTCTCGATGATACGGATGATTTACCGTCACAGACCATGCGCGGTATAGCGATTCAGCAATAATCACACGAACCAAAGGGTGCGGAAACGTCAGATTCGACAAAGAGAATTTCTGGTTGGCTCTTTCCAGACATGCTGGTGCCAAGCCTTCAGGGCCACCCACAAATAAAACCACACTCGGGTGATGTTGTTGCCAATGCTCAATTTGCTGCGCAAGTTGTGGAGTTGAAAGTTGCTTACCTTTCACATCCAAAGCAATAACCCAGTCGCCACTCGACACATGTGACAACATGGCTTCGCCTTCTTTATCCGTTAACCGTGCGATATCCGCGTTCTTACCGCGTTTGACCGCTGGAACCTCAATCAGTTCCAGCTGGAAGTCTCTCGGGAAACGACGAGCATATTCGTCATAGCCCTGCTCGACCCAACTGGGCATTTTTTGGCCAACAGTAATTAAGCGTATTTGCATAAAGGCGTGTCAATGTATCCCACTAAGCTCATGAAGATTGAACCATTTGCTTTATCTTAGCGGCTTTCTCAAAATGATCGAGTTGATGTTCTTTAATCCACCAGGTAGCAGCTTCCATCAGCAATTCAGGGTCATCGTTTTTATTGGCGAAAAACGCATAAAAGGATAAACCCACAGTATCACCTTTGCTCTGGATTTTTTGTTCACAAACATCGATGATCTTTTGCTTTAAGCTATCTCTCATGAAGAACAGTACTCCGCAGTTCGAGGTCACGAAAGATTAGTTAGAACGAGCTTCTTTCCAGTTGGGGTCCCACAACTTTTCTAACTGATAAAAGTCACGAGTTTGCGCCAGCATGATGTGTACCACCACATCGCCTAAATCAACTAACACCCACTCAGAAACATCATCACCTTCAACACCAAGCGGTTGTATGCCTTGATCCTTCATTTCGCTAACCAAGTTATGCGCCACAGACTTAACGTGACGATTCGAAGTACCGCTAGCGACTACCATATAATCGGTCACAGTGCTGAGTTCCTTAACATCTAACACACTGATTTCTTTAGCTTTTAGGTCTTCTAGTTGCTCAACAACAACATTCTTTAATTGCTCGACTTGCATTAATTACCTTAACTCTTAGGGTTTAAGCCATATAGGCCATGCTGATTCATGTAGTCTAGTATACCATCTGGCAATAAAAATCGGGGTGAAAAGCCTTGATTTATTTGCTCTCGGATATAGGTTGATGAAATATCCAGTTGTGGCATCTGGCAGTAACCAACCTTGCCACAACTGTACCGAGGTAGTTCCTCTAGCTTGTCGATAGCATGCTGCTGATAAAACTCAGCGACTGCGCCATCCTTTGGTAATTCACTACTGGGGCGGCCAACCACTAATATATTGGTCAGCTTGATTAACTCTTGCCATTCGTACCACTCGTTGAGCTTAGCGAAAGCGTCAGTCCCCATTAAAAAGACCAAACACTCATCGCCTGTTCCTGCTTCATTGAATTCCTGACGAATCTCACGCAGAGTAACAACGCTATAACTAGGATCTTTCCGTCGTAGTTCACGAGTATCAACGCTCAGCTGTGGGTATTTACCCAGTACCAACTCTAACATTTCTATACGCTGTTGTGGTGTTGCGCCTGGCTGAGGCCGGTGCGGCGGGTATGCTGCTGGCATCAAAGCCACTTTGGCATAAGGAAAGCGGTTCAGCATTTCTTGGGTCATGCGCAGATGACCAAAGTGAACAGGGTCAAAAGTTCCGCCTAATAAAATGTGCATCGGCTTTTTGTTTTTACTGGTCTCTGACATTAAGACATCCCAAAGGCTTTCTTAATATCGTTTAATCCATCTGCTGCGGCTTGTGATGGCTTACTATTGCCTTCGTTCTGTGTCGAAGCTGGTGCTTTTTTCGCTCTAAAGGGATTCACTCCGGCGATGAGACACACCACATACGATAACTCTTGCCACACATCAACATCAGCCTGCCCTTTAACACCTTTATCGATCATGGTTAAGCGCTGAATCATGGCGTACCACTTTTTTACGCTACCTTTACTCAGGGCCACCTGTAACACTTTTTGTTTCTTAGGCCACACGCGATTGGCTTTAAAAATCTCAGGAATCGGCGTGCCACTGGCCATTTCTTCAGACCATTTGGCTAGGTTCTGACATTCGCGTAATAGTTGATTCACGATTGGCAGAGGATAAGTTCCTTCTGCTTCGATACTGGCTAGCATGCGCAAGGCACGATCTGCTTGTCCCGCTAGACAGGCATCGCCCAACTCAAAAGTCGAGTAACGAGCATTTTCACCCACATACTCACGAATATTGTCGCCCGTGATGACGCTTCCTTCCGCTAACAACGAAAGCATTTGCAAATCTTGGTGTGCTGCTAATAAGTTACCTTCACAGCGTTCAATTAGCACCTGAACCGCATCATTATCCAGCTGAACATTCAAGTTAGTCGCACGTTGACGCAGCCACCCTCCTAGCCGCTCCGCTGGGATAGGCCAAACTTCAACCACGATGCCAGCTTGCTCTAACGTTTTAAACCAAGAGGTGCGCTTCTCGTTGGACAATTTTGGTGCGATTATCAGTAAAACATCAGTAGGCTGATTGTTGATAAAGCTTTGAATCGCTTCGCCTTGGGCTTTCTTAATCGATTTATCAAAGCGCCACTCGAGTAAACGACTCTCGGCAAACAATGACATGGTGCCTGCCTGATCGGTTAGAGGGTTTGCTGTATTCGAGTCTTCAATGATTTGACGCTCTAAGATACCCTGTTTTTTGCAATGGGCGCGGATCTGATCTGCCGCTTCCATTTTTTGCCAAGGCTCATCACCAGCTACGAGATAAACTGAGTAGCTTTGGTTCAGTGCTTGCTGTAATTTCTCGGGATAAACTTTCACGTTTGCCTTGGCATTAAAGAGTGTTTAAGAGTTAGGCTTTAGATGTAGCGTCGTCGCCATCTGCAACAACAGGCGATTGATCGCATCTTGGTACATATCATCGATTAAACGCTGCTGCTCATTGACCTGACCCGACTCAAGAGTTCGCTGGTAAGCAAACTCACGGCGACTGGTTAAGGTTTGTGTTTCCGGCTCCCCTTCAGTCACCATGTTAGGTGTCAGTAACTGATATTTCAGCGTAAAAATCAACTCTAACTCGCTGGCACGACCAAAGCTATCACGAGCCACGGTCCGCTTTTCAGTATCGTAGCCCACCACTGCTAACTGAATTTTCGAGTCTTCAGCGGCAGTTACCACTTCAGCTCCCTGATAAGCCAGGCGCTGCTTCAAGGTACGTTCAAACTCAGCGTTTGGTGTTTTACTTAACAGCCAAACTTTTGCACCATCAAGATCGGTGCCAGCACCTCGCAAGTGAAAGCCACAAGCCGTGAGTAAACCACTTACAACAACGACAATCAGTAATAAACGAATCTTCATTCTAATCCTAACATCCAGCTTTAATTAGCAGCTTAATTAGCAACAATATTCACCAGTTTACCCGGAACCACAATCACTTTGCGAATGGTATTGCCGTCGGTAAACTTGATGACATGCTCGTCTTCCAGAGCTAGCGCTTCAACCTCTTCTTTCGAGGCACTTGCCGACACAGTAATTTTGGCACGAACTTTACCGTTGACCTGCACAACAATCAGCTTTTCATCTTGCACCATGGCAGACTTATCCGCCACAGGCCACTTGGCGTCAACAACATCCGAGCGCTCAGCATCATCAACTAACTCGCCAAGGGCTGTCCACAATTCAGAACACACGTGTGGCACGATTGGCGCTAATAGTAAAACTGCAGTCTCTAAAGCTTCGTGCAATACCGCTCGGTCTTGCTCAGACATTTCCTCAGCTTTCGCCGCATGATTCAACAGTTCCATCACTGCCGCAATCGCCGTATTAAAGGTAAAGCGACGGTCGTAATCATCTGTGACTTTAGCAATCGTTTCGTGTGTCTTACGACGCAATGCTTTTTGATCACCATTCAGGTTCGAAACGTCTAGCTCACTGACCGCACCTTTATGTTGATGCGACTGCACCATTTTCCACAAACGACGTAAGAAGCGTAGAGAACCCTCCACCGCAGAGTCTTGCCACTCCAAAGATTGGTCCGGTGGCGAGGCGAACATGGTGTATAAACGCATGGTGTCCGCACCATATTGTTCGACCATCGATTGCGGATCGATACCATTGTTTTTCGACTTCGACATTTTCGTCATGCCAGCGTGCGTGACTTCATTGCCGTCTTTATCAACCGCTTTAACGACATGACCTTTGTCATCACGCTCAACAACTTCAACTTCTAGCGGCGACACCCAGTGACGCGCGCCCTTGTCATCCACATAGTAATAAGCATCCGCCAACACCATGCCCTGACACAATAGCTTTTTCGCAGGCTCGTCAGAATTGACTAAACCCATGTCGCGCAATAATTTGTGGAAGAAGCGGAAATACAACAAGTGCATGGTGGCATGTTCAATACCGCCAATATATTGATCGACTGGAAGCCAATGATTCGCTTTCTCAGGGTCGAGCATGCCATCTTCATAATTCGGGCAAGTAAAACGCGCATAGTACCAGCTGGATTCCATAAAGGTATCGAACGTATCCGTTTCACGAACGCCCTCGACACCATCAACCACCGCTTTTTTCCACTCTTCATCAGTGTTTAGCGGACTGGTCACGCCATCCATCGAAACATCTTCTGGTAGGCGAACAGGAAGCTGGTCTTCCGGCGCAGGAACGACCGAACCATCCGGCATATTAATCATTGGAATCGGTGCGCCCCAATAACGCTGACGCGACACGCCCCAGTCACGCAGACGATAGTTAACGGTTTTGTTACCCTTACCAATCGATTCTAATTTTTCAGCAATCGCATCAAAAGCTTTCTCAAAAGGCATCTCCGAAAATTCGTCCGAATTAATCACGATGCCTTTCTCGGTATAAGCCACTTCACTAATATCTAGCTCAGAACCATCAGCAGGCTTTACCACTTCGGCTTTATCAATACCGTATTTTGTGGCGAATTCATAATCACGTTGATCATGCGCAGGAACCGCCATCACAGCGCCCGTGCCGTAATCCATTAATACAAAGTTCGCGACCCAAATAGGCACGTCCTTACCGGTAAGCGGGTGCTTGGCGTACAAGCCAGTCGCCATACCTTTCTTCTCCATGGTCGCCATTTCAGCTTCCGACACCTTGCTGTTTTTGCACTCGTGTACAAAATCAGCAAGCTCAGCATTCTTCTCGGCTGCCATCGATGCAATCGGGTGTCCCGCCGCAACCGCAAGATAAGTCACGCCATACAAAGTATCTGGGCGCGTGGTGTAAACACGAAGGTTGTCGCTATGATCACTTTCATCACCAAAGCCAAACTCAACTTCAACGCCTTCCGAGCGACCAATCCAGTTCTTCTGCATGGTTTTCACCATGTCAGGCCAACCTTCTAGCTTCTCGATATCTTCTAACAGCTCTTCCGCATAGTCCGTGATTTTAATAAACCACTGTGGAATTTCTTTCTGCTCCACTGGCGTATCACAGCGCCAGCAAGTGCCGTCCACCACCTGCTCATTAGCCAGTACCGTCTGATCATTCGGACACCAGTTAACCGATGACGTCTTTTTATAGACTAGGCCTTTTTCGTAGAGCTTAGTGAAAAACCACTGCTCCCAGCGGTAATACTCAGGTTGGCACGTCGCAAACTCACGATCCCAATCAAAGGCAAAGCCCAACGTCTGCAACTGACCTTTCATGTACTCAATATTTTCATAAGTCCAAGGCGCAGGCGAGGCATTATTCTTCACCGCCGCATTTTCAGCAGGCAAGCCAAAAGCATCCCAACCAAACGGCTGCATCACATTTTTGCCCTGCATACGCTGGAAACGCGACACCACATCACCGATCGTATAGTTACGAACGTGGCCCATGTGTAATCGACCACTCGGGTACGGAAACATGCTCAGGCAGTAAAACTTCTCTTTCGAAGCATCCTCGACCGCCTTAAAGGTTTGATTTTTTTGCCACTTCTCTTGAATTTTCCCTTCAATTTCAGAAGGTTGGTAGTGCTCAGTTAGTTGCATTGTCTGAAAATCTTTAGTTATTAAATGTGATTAGGAGGAAACAGGCCAAAAGCCCCGCACAGCCTCAAACGACAAGCTGTTAATGTTACCTGACAGGGGAGAGAGCAACAAGGTTAATTAGTAACAGAAGCTTGATTCTTACAGGCTTTTATTACCTCTAATAATTCCAAAAGCTCTTTAATAACTGGCTCATCATGGATATAAGATTGAATAGTCGTTAAATTAGCGTAACTTTTCTCTCTCTCAAAAAGATATTCGCCAGTGTGGAAGGTAGCACTAACTCGATATCCCCCATGGAAAGGTGGACTTAGGGCTGATACTTCTTTTCTCGCAAACTCAAGACTTTCTTTGTACTTCTGGATTCTGGGACAAACCACTTTGTTAAAGTCGAAAACCTCAGCTTTCAACTTTTTCTGTGCTTCGCTATATATAATTCCCGTATTTGCGGCGATTATTTCCTCAAACTGAGTAGCAAAACTTTGACCATCTGGAGTAATCAAAGTCCCTTCTAAAGTTAGGTTGTCAAATAAAAGTAGTTCTTCATACGGGTCAGCAATATGATAATGCTCCGCCCATAAAGAATATTGGCCCTCTTCAAGTGGTCTTTCTTTATATTGGTCTATATAAGTATTAACTTGGAATAAAAAATCTTCCCTCGTTATCTTCTCACCACATGCAAATAAGACAACTACTCCTATTAGAACTAATAAGTATCTGTACACCTCTTGCCCTCCCCTAATAAACACTGCCACTTGGTGATAAAGAATAGGGTAGCCAGTGTTACCCATCGAAAATTCTGTTGGGTTACGTCTAAAGACTAACCCAACCTACGTAACTAATTTTGTTTTCTCAAACCAAACGCCACTCCCAACAAAACAATCACCAACACTAATAACGTCCAGTAGCCGTACTGTAAGAACCAGGTTGGTTTATTATCAAGGACGAAGGCGCCAGCGAGGACTTTGCGTTCAAAGCGTGGAATTTGTTCCATCACGCGTCCGTTTGAGGCGATGACTGCTGTTAGGCCGTTATTGGTGCCTCGAATTACAGGAAGCCCAGTTTCGATGGCACGCATTTGGGCGATTTGGAAGTGTTGCAA
>Ga0208833_1000036_pt1 | contig 41283 bp, 40 predicted proteins | sample DeeseametaMP1788_FD_184181 | JGI IMG/M metagenome (GOLD analysis project Ga0208833, IMG submission 184181) | Marine microbial communities from the Deep Pacific Ocean - MP1788 (SPAdes) | ecosystem: Environmental > Aquatic > Marine > Oceanic | place: North Pacific Ocean | collected 2011-05-03 | reverse complement strand
AACGATAACGCTGATTTAGCAGAAGACATGATGCGTTATGTCTTCGAGGCGGTCTTGAACGAGCGTGAAGACGACATGGAGTTCTTCCAGCAGCGCGTCGACAGCGAATGCATCAACCGCTTACGCAACGTTATCGACAATAAATTCGAGCGCATGGACTACACTGACGTGATCGACATCCTGAAAAAGTCAGACAAAAAGTTCGAATACCCGGTTGAATGGGGTATTGACCTACAGTCTGAGCATGAGCGCTTCATCGCTGAAGAGCATGTAGGCCGCCCTACCGTCGTGATGAACTACCCGAAAGACATCAAAGCCTTCTACATGCGTCTTAACGATGACGAGAAAACCGTTGCCGCGATGGACGTTCTAGCACCAGGCATTGGTGAAATCATCGGTGGCGCACAGCGTGAGGAGCGTTTAGACGTTCTCGATAAGCGTATTGCAGAGATGGGCTTACCAGCTGAGCATTACTGGTGGTACCGTGACCTACGTCGTTATGGCACAGTGCCTCACGCAGGTTTCGGCTTAGGTTTCGACCGTTGCGTGTCTTACGTTACGGGCGTCGCCAATATTCGTGATGTTATTCCATTCCCACGTGTACCGAATAACGTTAAGTTTTAATTCCAGCAGTACCGTCTTAATTTAATACTGTCATCCCCGCAGAAGCGGGGATCTCCTACCGAATATACGTTACATAGCTTTTTAAGAACTTCCTATTCGTACTCTATTGTTATCGTAAAAAAAATCTAGTTTTAATGTTCATTTCTTTGACGAGCAAAGAAACGAACCAAAGAAACTCGCCCCAAAAGTTAGATCCAAAGGACTTCCCTCTCAATTTAAAATTAATTAACGTGCCGCAAAACGAAACGTCCATATTTCGTTTTTGCTAAATTGGGCTATCCCTGCCCAATTTACACTATAATTTATAAATTGTGAGGCTAACTTTTACGGGGACATTTAAGTGCACATCCCTACAATCAATATCTACCTTTTGCAGCCTTTTTTATATGCTGATATAGTCAGTAAAGTCATACACAGTAAGGATAAGGCATGAGTCAGCAAAACAACGATAAGACCAGCAACGGTGATAAGCAAAAAGTCACTAAGTCTGGCTATAAAAGCGAGATTACTCAGTTTCTTGAAGAGCTTGATGAGACCATTCAGCCAGACTCCCCTGCCCGCCAAGCTGAGCGACAAAAATACGAAGAGATTAACGCCAAACGCGATAATCCCGATTACGAAGAAAAACAATCCAAATTATGGAAAGATTTTTAAATTCGTTAAAAGCCTTAAATGGGACTTGGACATGCGCACATTATTTCTGACGCTAACGCTGCTGCTAGTAACGTCTACATCGCTTGCTGGTATTGCTGATATTGAGCTCACGGTTGAGGAGCAACGGTTAACTGAAGCTAAAAAGCAGCTCCCCGAAGTTGTAGACCGTTATGACGAGACGGTAGAAGCTTTCAAACGCGAACTTCGAGCTAGCCCAGGCTTTGATAAGACACTCGCCATGACCACCCAATACGCAGAGGCGCTGTGGCAAATAGCAGTAACAGACTTACAGGCGACAGACTCAACATTTGACGACCGCCCGCTCTACTGGGCTCGCTTAAAAATGACCAAAGCCCTGCGCACGGAAGATCTTGTTAAACCACTCAAAAAGTCACAACTTGATGAACTGGAAACTATTATTGATCAAGTGTCCAGAGGCTACAGCACCCTAGCCTTCAACCAAGAGTCTGATGTTAAGATATTGATCACCGGCTTTGATCCTTTTCTACTCGATAGGAATATTAAGCAAAGCAATCCCTCAGGAGTCTCAGCGCTTCGTCTAGATAACACCATCATCGAAAAGGACGGTAAAACGATAGAGATCCAATCGGCAATGTTCCCAGTGCGATATCAAGATTTTGATGAAGGCATTGTCGAGAAAGTCGTCGAACCCTTCCTAAAAGACAACTCTATCGATATGTTAGCGACGATCAGTATGGGCCGTGAACATTTCGATTTAGAACACTTCCCAGGGCGCCGTCGCTCGTCCTCAGCACCTGATAACAATAATATCTATTCAGGTGGTTCAGCGGCTAAACCCGTTATTGGTAAGCTTGGAGAGAAACACCTCGGAGGACCGGAATTTGTCGAGTTTTCACTGCCCTATGAGGCCATGATGAAAACCAAGGGCAAATATCAAATTAATGATAATCGAAAAGTCACCACGATCGACAAAACCTTCAAACCCAATAGCTTAGAAGAATTAAAAGGCGCCATAGCCGTTGAAGGTGGCGGTGGCGGCTACCTCTCCAATGAAATCTCTTACCGAACCGTCAATCTCGGCAATAAGCTTGGTAGAAAAGTCCCCACAGGACATATCCACACACCACGAATTAAAGAGTTCGATAAAGACGTTATTAAAGCGATTGTAGAGCAGATTAAAGGAATGTTGGTTAATGGCGTTACCGAAGTTAAAAGCTAAAGGGCTGTCTGTATTCAAGGTTTTCTACTCATTAACAGCTTTTATAATATTTTCACCAATTACCTTTTATTGGGTTTTAGGCTTAATATTAACTCCTGCATTTATAAAAAGTTTTAACGCGGACGGTCATGGATGGATTATGGGAATAAGCTTTATGCTGCTAAGTGGTTTCGCGTTATTGTGTTTCTTGATCCTGAACCTAAAAGTTTTTGCAGAAAAACTGTTTATTTCGCAAATACCAAAAGTAGTAAATATCGGTGTAGGTATTGGCTGCCTGTTATGCACCCCAGTCATTATTTCTTATGGGTTGGGTTTAATACCTATACTATTAGTAGCTTGTCTTTACTATATTGCTTACCACAACTCCCTAATGACTGAAGCAGGGGTCCCTACCCCCACCTCACAAAATCATCCACCTCAGGAACAGGTTTAGATTTTAGCTCTACGGAAGGCGTACCAAGGTAAATAAAACCAACAATCGTATCTTCGAAGTCTAAACCTAACGGCTGCTTCATGTGGTCATTAAACGCCAAGCTTCCTGTACGCCAGTAAGCGCCGTAACCTAAGTCATAAGCACCAAGAATTAAATTCTGCACCCCTGCCCCCGCTGACAAGATTTCCTCAACATGCGGTACCTTAGGGTTATTCTTAGCCTTAGCCACCGCCACAACCACCATAGGCGCTCGGTGTGGCTTATTTTTAATCTTCTCCTGCTTGTCCTCATCAAGGTCTGGATTGTCTTTCAGAGAAGCTTGAAGCAAGTAGTCACCAAAGCGACTCAACGCCTCCTCACCCTCAAAAACAATGTACTCCCAAGGCTTCTGCCCCTTATGATCCGGCGCACGTAAAGCAGCCCTTAACATCAGGTCTAAATGCTCTTTAGAAGGCGCCGGCGCTTCCAAGCGACCGCACGACACACGATTAATAATAGACTCGATCATTGTGAATGATTCTCAATTAGAATTTATGACTGAATGATACAATATGTACAAAGAGTTGGCTAATGAAGAGTTGGTTACTGTAGCCTCGATTAGCGTCAGCGCACCAATGGCACTTCCTTTGGTCGTAATCGAGGGAGTAGTAATTATTAAGATAAAACCTCGAAGGCGTTTCACTTCTTCGAGGCTACGCTAGCTCCTACTTATTTATGTATTTGGTTTTCCACCTGCCGCGTTAGACGTTACATTAAGCCCAACAATTAAAAACTCTGCCTCCTCTTTAGCTACTGGGCAGTGTTCTACTCCTTTCGGCACTACAAACATATCATCTTCTTGCAATTCAACATCCTTATCTCTCAATTGAATTTTTAAAGTTCCTTTATAAACGATAAATAGCTCGTCTTGATCATCGTGCTTGTGCCAATTGGTCTCACCGATACCTTTAGCTACTTTGTAAAGTTGCCCGTTAGCCTCACCAATGGTTTTTTGTGACCAATGCTCAGTAACGCTATCTAGGGCTTCGCGTATATTGACTTTGTTCATTTGATTTCCTGCAATCTTGCTTGGCTCTGACTTCGTGCATGCACATCACTGTGCTTAGTGAACGTAACCTCGATTAGCAAAAGCATAATCGAGGGAAGGGTAAACTATCAACATAAAACCTCGAAATCACCGATGTTCTTTCGAGGCTATGTTTACTTTGGTTTTGATAATACGATGTGAATCTAGGCACTAGATGCAATTTCAATTCTTCTAAATAGTAACAAGATCAATGGGGTGTGGGAAGTATGAGGGTTCGTGTTCAGAACTGAAGAATTGTCATCCTGACGAAAGTCAGGATCTAGCGACCTTTTAGGGTGGAAAGCAGTCTCGGGAATAACGAAGTTGTCGTAGAGGCTCAGAGTTTTGCTTTCCTAGGGGAGGCAAGAAACTGCTCCTGCGTTTCTTGTACTCCAACCATCCATGGTTGTCGTCGAATTGTCTAAAAGCTCCGCTGCGGGATTACAGACATAAAAAAACCCAGCTAAAAAGCTGGGTTTATTTATGTGGTATCCCGTAGGGGAGTCGAACCCCTGTTACCGCCGTGAAAGGGCGGTGTCCTAGGCCTCTAGACGAACGGGACACAAAACTTGTTGTTTGGGAGTGTTGTTGCTGTATCCCCCAAACGCGGGCGAAATAATAATGTTATCGAGTTCGTTTGTCAAAAGATAATTGCACTTTTTTTCTATTTTTAGCATGTTTTTGTTTTTTTGTTCTAAAATCAGTCACTTTGCTCAAATTTCCAACGGCTATGAGATGAAAAACCGCCAGAGGGTTAACTCCAGCGGCGTGTCACTGCTCTTTTTATAATGAGTAATACGGGTTTATGAGCGATCAGCTTTGCGTTCTTTCATACGCTTTTTCTTTTCAGCCCAGTGCTTTTTCATCTTGGCTTTGATTTCAGCTTTTTTAGCTTGCTGCTCTGGGGTTAATAATGCATTGATTTGGTGGCTGGCATTTGCTTTGATCACGGCTTTATCAGCGAATACTGACTGATACTGAGCGTGTAGGCTACGAACGGCTTGTTCGCTATAGTCTGGGCTGTTCACTAAATCGCCTAAAGCTTTCTTATAGGCTTTATATTGTTCCTTAAGCCCCTTCTCCTGCTCTTTAGCATTGCTCATGATAGCTTTGACTTCTGTTTTTTGCTCATCAGTCAGGTCAAGCTTCTTAAGAATGTGCATTCCACCATGACCACGGTGCTTTTTTGCATGCTTGTGGCTGTCATGGTTTGGACCTGCTTGAGCTGGTGCGATAGCAAACGCGCCTGCAAACAAGGCAATCATTGATAAGTAAGCTAAAGGTTTTGTTAAACTGTTCATAGTATTTCCTCTCAGTCGGTGTATTTATTTTGAACAGTAAACAGTCTACTCTCGGCTTTACAAAGCAACGCTAAGCCAATGTAAAGTTTAGGTAAAAGTAGTTTATTCATTACGTTAACAAGGATATAACTTAACATAGTGATATTACTGCAAAAATTTGTGTACGCCTTATTACAACTACCATGAGCAAACAAGTCTTAATAATTGATGATGACAAAGAGCTATCAAGTTTATTGCTTGAGTATTTGACGAGCGAGCAAATCCACTGTGACCAGGCTTTTGATGGCGAATCAGGACTTAATTTCTGTAAACAGAAGCCTTATGACCTGATATTGCTAGATATCATGATGCCGGGAATTGATGGCCTAGAAACGCTAAAGCAGTTGCGCCGTTTTAGCAAAGTTCCAGTTTTGATGCTGACCGCTCGTGGTGAAGATTACGATAAAATACTGGGGCTAGAGCTTGGCGCTGATGATTATTTACCGAAGCCTTTTAATCACCGGGAGCTACTGGCGCGGGTGAAAGCTATTTTACGCCGCTTCGATTACGCTCAAGAAGAGAAAAAGAGCAATGTGCAGAAAGCCGGCACTTTGGTTATGAACCACAATACCCACATGGTTCATATCGCTGGTGAAGAAGTCATTCTCACGGGTACTGAGTATCAGTTCCTTTCCTTTCTATTAGAGAACTTCGGTAACTTGGTCAGTAAGGATGAGTTAAGTAAAGAAATCCTCGGAAGACGCATTGTGCAGTATGATCGTAGTATTGATGTTCATATTAGTAATTTACGCAAAAAATTAAAGCCCGAATCAGAGCTCGAGATTAAGACCATTCGCGGCTCTGGTTATCGTTTGATCACAACAGAATTATCGGATACCCCGTAACTTGAGCATATTGAAAACATTAAACCCTTTTAACACTCTATTCGGCAGAATCTTTCTCGGTTTCTGGGGTACCGTCATCTTTATCGTGGGTATTGTATTATTGGTTAACCAACAATTGGCTAACTGGGATAAAGTCCGCCCTGCCGATAAGTATCAATTAAAATCACTTCATAAAGTATCGGATATGCTGAGTGAAAACCCACGATACAACATCAAGGGGCTCGCTAAGAAAATTGAACACAAGTTTAAAAATACCATGATCGTGTTGAAAGACGCGGATACAGGCAAGCTAGTCTACCCGCCTAAGATCCACCCAAGACTCAATAAAGGTATTATCTCTAACTTGGCCTTGAAAGCAGAGCCTTTGCAAGTTCGCGATGAGCATATCACGGTGATCGGCCCCAAATTATTTGATCGCGGCGACAAAAGCTATCAGCTCATGCTAATTTCCAAAAATCGACATGCCGATCACTTCTGGATTCAGCTATGGAAAATGCCGATCTGGTTGAAGCTAATACTACTGGCGTTAGTGACCCTAGTACCCTGCTGGCTTATCGCCCGTAACATCAGTAAGCCCGTGACGAAACTACGTCACAGCAGCCAAACGCTGGCTAGCGGGGACCTGCAACATCGTGTTGATGGTTTCGAGAAACGCCAAGACGAAATTGGCTATCTCGCCAGCGATTTCAATAATATGGCGGACAAACTGTCGGCTCTAATTAGCTTGTATAAAAGATTACTGGCTGACGTGTCGCATGAATTACGCACGCCACTTACTCGATTAGAGCTTACCCTAGCGATGGCTCTTAAAGAACCTGAGAACAACCAACGTCAATTAGAGCGCGCTGAGCGGGAACTGCACAAGTTAGACGACATTATTGGCAATGTCTTACGCTTGGCGAAACTCGAAAATCATGAAGTATCAATTGAACAGAACGATGTGGATTTAACGGATTTGTTATCGCAAATCATACGCTCATGTCGTCTGGAAGCGCGTGAAAAACATATTACTATCGATAGCGATATTGAGGATAACTTGAGCCTAATTGGCGATGAAATGTTACTCAGTTTTGCTTTCGATAATGTGATTCGCAACGCCATTAAATACAGCCCCGTCGATAGCAGTATTAATGTTAGTTCAGCACCAGGCAGCGGTGTCATAAACATCACCATTCAAGATCAGGGCTGTGGCGTGGATGAACATGAGCTTGAACAGTTATTTGTGCCCTTCTTCCGTGGCAAGCAAGCCATGCAAGAATCCAACGGCGCAGGCCTCGGCCTCGCTATCGCCAGCAAAGCCATTATGCGCCACGGCGGCACTATTTATGCTGAGAATGCTCAGCCACATGGTTTAAAAGTTACTATTGGCTTGCCGGTGAGTAGTTTGGGGTGAGGAACTTAACGCCTCAATCAACTGCGCATCTGCGCCACAGGCGTTTACTTTATTGGCTTGTTATACGACAACATGTTCAATGTGCTTACACATATATTTAGCACGACTTTTACGAGCCCCCTCACCCTCTCTTGCGATTACTTCTATTGCGTGAAGCAACTTTTTGTTTAATATCTTTACTGCCAAATGGCAATAATACCTGTATTCTCTATATGGTCTTTGATCTACAGCACTTACTACTACTTTTCTCAACCTTTCTTTCTGTGTTTCACATAAGGCAGCTCTTTTAATTTTAGTTAACATTACCTGCTTGATATAGCCTGACCTAAAAAACATAGGGTCTAACTCAAGGAAGGTGATAACAAATTCTTGTAATTCTTGACACACCAACTCTTCGTCATAGACTCTATCAATATAAGGGTCTATTTTCAGTTGATGAGCATGAAATTTTTCACATGCTTCTTCCCAGGCCGGTAAATTATTTAAACGATTCTTAAACGACTCTTTAACTGCACGATGTAAGTTTGAATACTCCCTTGTATCGCGCTCGATTAGTTCTCTAAAGTCAGCCATTGCTCATTGTCCTATAACGACGCACACAAAGGCGCGAGCTTGCGAGCGTCCTGCCACGCTTGTGGTGGCGTATTTGTGTGCTTGGTTATGTGTGAACTTCAAATTCAAGCTTATCACCTATGATATTGACCGCTCCAAAGTCTCCTTCAATGCTGAAACCATTGCTCAGAATCTGGAGTGAGTCGATATTACCAAAGTCGACTTCCCCAGTAGCATCGGTGGACTTTGGCGCCGAGTTCATAGACAGTAACCCAGTACACTCGGATACGTTTTCAAATGACAACGTAGCCCTTCTGTAGCAGGTGTATTCGTTCGGCTTTGGCGGAAGATAGTGGTTAGACTCAGGCCAAATACTGGCTTCGAGCTCGAACATGACACTTTGCCCCTCGTGACTCCAGCCGAGAACAAACGAGTCATTCAGATCAATACCTCGAAATTTTTCCGACTCAGTCCAATCCATTCTCACCTACACATAATATTACATCACCAGAAAACACCGGTAACTTATTGATTTAAAATGATTATTTTTAATGTCCGTTTTTATGGCTAATACCATATAAAGCCGGACATTACTGCCGTATTTGTCTACAGGGATAGTAGCAAAGTCAAGGGGTTGTGGGAAATGGTAGCTTCGTGTTCAGAATTAAAGGATTGTCATCTCGCGGTTTAACCGCGGGATCCAGTGCCTTTTGTTGGGTGAAATTAGAAGTACATTGGGGAGGCCGAAAACTGCATCCATGCGTTTTCGGCACTTCCGCTATCTGACTCACATGGATGTGGGGAATCCTTAGATTTGTCAGAAACAAATCAAGCCATGGTCATAATTCGTAAGCCCCTTGGGGCGCAGAGTTTTGCTCCTGCAAACTCTGCATTCGCACCATCCCTGGTGCTTGTCGAACGAGTTCTCCTACACTTTCGTAATGACATAAAAAAACCTGGCATAAAGCCAGGTTTCTTTTATGTGGTATCCCGTAGGGGAGTCGAACCCCTGTTACCGCCGTGAAAGGGCGGTGTCCTAGGCCTCTAGACGAACGGGACACAAAACTTTTAAATCTAAAAATTTATTTTGTTCTTAATGCGCGGCGGTTAATGAGGAAATTTGCAATAGCAAATGACGAATTAACCAACAAAGCAATAAAACAAAATGGTGGAGCTAAGCGGGATCGAACCGCTGACCTCTACACTGCCAGTGTAGCGCTCTCCCAGCTGAGCTATAGCCCCCTAAACTGGCGCGCATTTTAGCATGGAGGTCGATCCTGTCAACTGGATTTTGATGGATTTTATCGACTTGCCTTTGAAAGCTTTGTATAGTGCTGGCACGTGTTTTAACCAAATGGGATTAATGTATAGTCATGAAATATTTAGCATTTATGCTGGGTTTGACGGTGGTGGCTCAGGGCCAAGCCGCTGAACCGAGAAATTTTACCGATGAAGATATGGTCACTTTTAACCGCGTTGGTGCGGCAACGCTTTCGCCTGATGGAGCTACGGTAGCTTATCAACTGAGAACAACGGATCTTGAGGCTGATAGAGGTCGTTACGATATTTATACGGTATCCAGCGATGGTTCTGATACACAGCAAATCACGAAGCATCAAGCCGCTGACACCTCCCCTACTTGGTCTGCTGACGGCAATTCGCTGTATTTCTTATCCAGTCGAAATGGTTCAAACCAACTGTATAATTATAATGTAGCATCAAAAAAAGTAACTCAGGTGACGGATTTGCCGGTTGGATTGGAGACTTATAAGCTCACGGCCGATAACAGTCGTCTAGTTTTCAGCGCTTCGGTATTCCCACATTGCGATAGTTTTGAATGCAGCAAGGAAAATTTCGATAAACAGAAAAGCGCTAAAGCCACGGGAAAGCTTTATCATCAAACCTTTGTCCGCCACTGGGATCATTGGCTGGATGGCACTCAGAGCCAGCTATTTAGCGCAACACTTTCAAACGATAGCATTAAGGACGTTCGTCCGGTATCACACAGCTTGAATGGCAACGTGCCGTCTCGCCCTTTTGGCGGTGCTGAAGAGTACACCATAAGCCCTGATGGTAAGACCGTTGTGTTCACTTTGCGGATCGCTGATGAAAAAGAGTCGCGCTCAACCAACTTTGATCTCTACCAAGTCTCTATTAACGGTGGCGAAGCCGTTAATATCACTGATGATAATCCAGCGTGGGATACCCAGCCGGTATTTAGCCCTGATGGCTCGAAGCTTGCTTGGTTAGCTATGGACCGCCCTGGCTTTGAGGCTGACAGACTACAAATACACCTAAAAGATTTAAAGTCCGGCGACGTCACCAACTTAACCAAAGACTGGGATCGCTCAGTCTCAAGTTACGCTTTTAGCCAAGATGGAAAGGCTCTTTACGTTACCGGTAACAATATAGGTAAAAAGTCATTGTGGGAGTTTGATATTGCGAGCAAGACGCCAAAGTTATTAACTCATAAAGGCTATGTTGGTGGCGTCAGTGTCGGTAACGAGCAGCTGATTTACCAATATGATGATTTAAAGAAACCAGCAGACTTGTATCGACTGGATATAGCGAGCAAAGAGTCTCAGCAGATTACTCATGTCAATAAAGCTAAGCTGGATAATATACAGTTTGGTGACTACGAACAATTTAGCTTTAAGGGCTGGAACGATGAAACCGTTTATGGCTACGTGGTGAAACCCGCAGACTTTGATGCCGATAAAGAGTATCCCCTCGCCTTTTTGATTCATGGCGGCCCGCAAGGCAGCTTCGGCGACCACTTTCACTACCGTTGGAACCCGCAAACTTATACGGGGCAAGGCTTCGTTGCGGTGATGATTGATTTCCACGGTTCTACTGGCTATGGGCAAGAATTCACTGACTCCATCACTGGCGACTGGAGTGGCAAGCCATTGGTCGACTTACAAAAAGGCATGGACTATATCGATGAGACTTATGGCTTTATCGATACTGACAACAGCTGTGCGCTAGGCGCGTCTTATGGCGGTTACATGATCAACTGGATAGCAGGTCAATGGCCCGATCAATTCAAGTGCTTAGTCAATCATGACGGTATTTTTGATAACCGAATGATGTACTACGCGACTGAGGAATTATGGTTTGTGGAGTGGGAAAATGGCGGCGCCTATTTCGATACTCCTGAAACATTTGAGAAGCACAACCCTGTCCATCATGTCAAAAACTGGAAAACGCCGATGCTAGTTGTTCAAGGCACAAAGGATTTCCGCGTGCCTGAAACACAATCGCTTGGCACGTTTACTGCCTTACAAAGACAAGGTATCCCTAGCCAGCTGCTGGTTTTTGAAGATGAAAACCATTGGGTATTAAAGCCTAATAACAGTATTCAATGGCACCAGGTGGTTAACAACTGGCTAAATCAATGGTTAACCAGCAACTAATAGCAAATCTAAATACACTGTTTAACTTATTGTTATTAAAGGTGCTTTCGAGCACTTTTTTTTATATCTATAGTGTGTCGATTGAAACATTTGTTAACTTTTTGTCACTACAAAACATTAGTTATAAGCACTCTCGCTCCGTATAATGTAATCATCAAAATTATTCTGTACCAACAGTACTTTGCGGGGCTTTATGACTAAACGAATTTTATGTGCATTTCTTTTTATTGGTGTGACCATAGTTTTAATTGCAGGAATGATACTTTCTAAAAAAGAACCTCCAAAGAAAAAGCCAGTGGTACAAGCGACTATCGTCGAGACAAAAGTAGTCAATGAAGAACCTATCCAGTTTATCGTAGAAAGTCAGGGCCCAGTTAAACCTGTTATAAACACAACTTTAGTGGCAGAAGTCAGCGGTCGTATTACTGATATGTCAGAGAAATTTCGTGTAGGGTCTTTTGTAAAACAAGGTGATGTTTTATTCGAAATTGACTCAGCTAACTATATAGCGAGCACACGAAGCGCTGAGGCTAACCTAGCTCAAGCAAAAGCTGCATACCAAGACGCTCAAGCCCGCACAGAGCAAGCTCGTAAGGATTGGAAAAAGATTGGACGAGGAGAACCTAGCGACTTGGTTTTAAAAATACCACAACTGAATCAAGCTAAAGCTGCTGTCCAGTCAGCCGAAGCAGCGCTATACAGAGCTCGACAAGACCTAGAGCGCACTAAGGTCAAAGCAAACTTTGATGCTTTGATAAAAACAAAAAATGTTGGTTTGGGTCAGTACGTCAACACTGGGAGCCAAGTAGCAACGCTATATGGAACTGATACTGCTGAGGTTCGACTACCAATACCCGATCAACAGCTTGCTTACTTAAACTTACCAAACCAAGGACAAGAAGAGACTTACCCAGACGTAAGACTGACTGGCATCTTTGCAGGTGAAGAAAAAGAATGGTTCGGCAAATTAGTTCGTACTGAAGGTGTGGTCGAAGAAAGTAACCGTTTAACTTACTTAGTTGCTCAAATTGATGACCCTTATGGGCTTGAAGAAACTGAAAGTCGCAAAACTTCACTGCGTTTTGGGACATTCGTGAAGGCTGAAATTGCTGGGCAAGAACGTGATGGGTTGATTAGCCTACCAAGACAAGCGCTTTACTATAACAAGCAAGTATTAGCGCTTGTTAATGAAAATGAAATCAAATTAGTTGACGTAGAACTTGCTAGAACCGAGAGCAATACCATTTACATTAGTAACGGCTTGGACGATGGCCAGGAAATTATCATTACTCCTGTCCAAAACCCAGCCAATGGGATGAAGGTTAAAAAGTTCTCAACTCTACAAGCTGAACGCGCGGAAGCGGCCAAAGCAAAGAAGAGTAAGCAAACTAAGCAGCTCGCTGGAGAAGAGTCATCTGAAAATAAGGATGATCAAGGCAACAAAAAAGCAGATACAGCCGCTGTAAGCCAATAGGAGAGCTTCATGTCCCACACAGACAATAATCAAACTGGCATTATTGCATGGTTTGCTCGCAACTCGGTTGCAGCGAACCTTCTAATGATGGCAATATTTGTTGCCGGTATAATCGGTATATTTAGTTTACGACAGCAAGTATTTCCCGACATTGTTGTAAACTCTGTCAGCATTCAAGTTCCCTATCCTGGCGCAGCTCCACAAGAAGTTGAGGAAGGAATTATTGTTCTCATCGAAGAGAATATTAAAGAAGTTGAAGGCATCAAAAAAATCCGCTCCAGCGCTCGCGAAGGCTCTGCTAGCCTTACCGTCGAAGTTGAGCAAAACTACGATGTTGCTGCGTTACTAGATGAACTTAAGATCCGAATTGATGCTATACCAAACTTACCTGATCTTGCTGAAAGGCCCGTTATCTATGAAAACCGACAACAGCGTCAGGTTATGTGGATCAGTGTATTTGGTGACGCTAACGAAAGAACTCTTAAAGACTATGCCAATGAGATTAAAACTGAATTACTGGCTGGTCAAAACGTCTCATCTGTAGAAATTAATGGTACTCGTCCTTACGAAGTTGGGATTATGGTCAGTGACTTCCAACTTCGTAAATACGGACTCACCTTACAGCAAGTTTCGCAGGCAGTAAGAAGTCACTCATTAGATTTACCAAGCGGTACTATTAAAACCCGCGGCGGTGACATTCTGGTTCGCACTAAAAACCAAGCCTATACAGGGCTGGATTTTGCACAAATACCATTACTAACTCGCCCAGATGGCACATCACTATTGTTAGGTGATATTGCCGCAATTGATGATGGCTTCGCTGAATACGAGTTTATTTCTCGCTTTGACGGTAAAGATTCTGTCAATATGCGCATCCGCTCCTCTCTCGAATCTGATGATCTTCTGATAGCTGAGGAAGTTTATAATTACTTAGACACTAAGGTCGACTCATTACCAGCAGGAATATCTATTGATGCCTGGGGGGATGGTACTTATTATTTAAAGGGGCGCTTGGAAATGATGCAGCAGAACATGCTCGCTGGCGTCATTCTTGTTTTCCTTGTTCTAGCGTTATTTCTCAGGTTTAAATTAGCTTTCTGGGTAATGATTGGCATTCCTCTCTGTTTCCTCGGTGCATTTGCTTTGATGTACATGTACCCAGCTTTTGCCATGACCATCAACATGATCACCCTCTTTGGCTTCATACTGGTTCTGGGGATCGTGGTCGATGATGCGATTATTATCGCGGAAAGTGCCTGGTCATCGATCGAAGAGAAAGGACATAGCATCAATAGCGTTGTCGAAGGTGCTAAAAAAGTCGCGCTTCCTGCGACGTTTGGTGTATTAACCACCATTGCAGCCTTTTACCCAACCTTAGCCATTAGCGGGCCTTGGTCTAATGCGATGGCCTCGATTGGGCTAGTAGTTGTTTTCTGCTTGCTGTTCTCCCTAGTAGAGTCAAAATTGATTCTACCTGCTCACTTGGCCCACATGAAGCTGAAAAAAGCTGAAGATACAAAACATCCAGTTTTGAGAAAAATAAAGATGTTTTTCCGTGCTATCCGTTTAAAGGTGAGCAGCGTTCTAAAAAGCTTTATTCAAAACAAATACAAGCCAGGTTTAGAAACTCTATTACGGTACAGAGGCTTAACTATATTAACCTTTGTTTGTTTATTATTTATCACCACGGTTGGCTTTATCGGCGGTGGCTGGGTAAAAACGTCCTTATTCCCTAATACTCCAGGAGATGGTGTCTTTGTTGAGGTCAAAATGGCCGAAGGTTCTACAGCCGAGCAGACAATTAAAAGCATTACTGTCGTCGAGCAAAAACTTAACGAAATCCATGAAGAAATAAAGCAAGAGCATGGCATCGGTGTAAAGCAACACTCAGTCACTTGGTCTAACAGCAATACCGGTGCCTACATGTGGACTGAGCTTGTTCCGAGCGAAAAAATTCCTGTTAATCAATTCAAGTTTATCGACATGTGGCGTGATCGTGTAGGACAACTTCCTTCGGTACAGGAACTTAGCTTTGGTGGCGGCGGTGGCGGCCCAGGCGGTGGCGGTGTTGGTTTCCGTTTAATTGGAAGTGATATTGACGAACTACAAGTAGTCTCAGAGAAGATAAAATCAGCTCTTGAGAAATACGATGGTGTTTATGACATCAGCGATGGTCTGTCTGGAGGTAAAGAAGAAATTGTTGTCGAGCTAAAACCTCATGGCCGTAACTTAGGTTTAACCACGCAAGGCTTATCTTCGCAAGTTAGGAACGCTTTCTATGGCTCTGAAGCACAACGTTTTTTACGCGATACAGAAGAAGTGAAAGTGTTTGTCCGCTATCCTCTTGAGGATCGCCGCTCTATCGGAAACCTAGAGCAAATGCCGATTAGAACACCTGATGGTGAATACGTCACCTTCTCAGATGTTGCCACCTACGAGCTTCAAGAAGGCTATTCTCGTATTTCACGAGTTGATGGTGTTCGAGCGAACAGTATTAGCGCTGATGTTAGCCAAGAATCTACAACTTCTCCTGGCGAAATCAACCGTGACATGATGATGTCTGTGATTCCAGATATTTTGCAAGAACATCCAAGTGTGAAGTTTGTTCCTGGAGGCCCTAGTGAAGACCAGCAGGTATTGGTTAATGAACTTCTATTAGGTGCTGGTATTGCTCTATTAATGATATTTGGATTAATGGCAATTCCTTTAAAATCATACATCAAACCCGTAGTAGTCATGTCAGCCATTCCGTTTGGTATTATTGGAGCAATGGTTGGGCACTTACTGATGGACATCAGCCTAAGTATGTTTTCGTTCTTTGGTATCATTGCCTTATCAGGTGTCGTAGTTAACGATAGCTTGTTGATGGTTGACTTCATTGGTCGCGCACGTGAACAAGGAATGAGTCGTATTGAAGCTGCGATGAAGGCTGGCACACAACGTTTCAGAGCAATTGTGCTGACGTCACTAACGACATTCTTTGGACTACTTCCGATCACAATGGAAACTAGCTTACAAGCGCAGCTAGTAATCCCTATGGCGGTTTCATTAGCCTTCGGCATCGTCTTCGCTACAGTCATTACGTTAATCTGGGTACCATGCCTATATGTTATGCTTGGCTCAGTAAAGGACTGGTTGTTGCACCGAGATGCCAAGAGTTTAGAAGCTAAGCAACAGGAAGCTTACGAAAATAATTAGTACAAAGGGTGGAATTATTAAAGGGGCTTCGGCCCCTTTTTTATTGCCTCAACCACTGTTAATTTTGGTAACGATTTCATCAAAATGTAGTTGTATTCATTGTCGATATCTTTACACTATTCTTAAGTCTTTAAGAAGTGAATTGTATGCTAAAAAGAACCAAAATTGTCGCCACACTGGGGCCTGCTACCGATACAGAAGAAGCGATACGCTCTTTGATTGAAGCTGGCGCTAACGTCTTTCGGCTGAACTTTTCCCACGGAGAAGCGGAAGACCATATTAAGCGAGCAAAGAAGATCCGTAAGATTGCCAAAGAAATGGACAAGTACATTGGCGTGCTCGGCGATTTGCAAGGGCCAAAAATCCGAATAGCTAAGTTCAAGTCTGACAAAGTCATGTTAACAGCAGGCCATCAGTTTACGCTGGATGCTGAGCTTAACAGAAATGACGGCACAGAAGACTCCGTCGGCATTGACTACAAAGATCTGCCAAACGATGTTAAAGCAGGCAATCATTTGATGTTAGACGATGGTCGAATTCAACTTCAAGTCACTGAAACCACGTCGACTACTATTGTATGCAAAGTCATTGTTGGTGGCGTGCTAAGCAATAATAAAGGTATCAACCTTCTTGGCGGCGGCTTATCTGCTCCCGCTCTGACAGAGAAAGACAAAGAAGACATTAAAACCGCAGTAAGCATGGATGTGGATTACTTAGCCGTATCATTCCCTCGCAGTGCTGCCGACATTGAGGAAGCTCGTCAGCTACTGCAAGAGGCTGGCGGTAACTCAGCGTTAGTAGCAAAAATCGAGCGTGCAGAAACAGTCAATGACGAAACGATTTTGGACGAAATCATCCTCGCATCTGATGCTGTGATGGTCGCACGTGGCGACCTAGGTGTTGAAATTGGTGATGCTCAGTTAATCGGTGTCCAGAAACGCATCATCGATCGTGCGCGCGCCCTGAATCGTGTTGTTATCACAGCAACTCAGATGATGGAAAGCATGATTCACAACCCTATCCCAACGCGTGCTGAAGTATTTGATGTTGCCAATGCTATCTTAGATGGCACCGATGCCGTCATGTTAAGCGCTGAAACTGCGACTGGTGATAACCCTGCTCGCACTGTTGATGCCATGGCAAATGTTTGTCAAGGTGCTGAAAACCAGTCCCTCGCTAAAACCTCTAATCATCGAATTGATATCGAGTTTGAACGTATCGATGAAACTATCGCAATGGCAGCCATGTATAGCGCCAACCACTTGAAAGGCGTAAAAGCCATCGTCGCATTAACTGAATCAGGCTCCACTGCCCTATGGTTATCCCGTATCCGTTCAGGCATTCCTATTTTTGCTCTCAGTCGCAGTAATGAAACTTTACGTAAAGTATCTTTATATCGTGGTGTTGAAGCTTTAGAGTTCGACCCAACCGTATTGGCGCGCCATGACGTGAATCGCTTAGCGGTGGATGAATTAGTCAACCATGGGCACGTACAGCATGGCGATCTGGTTATTATCACAAAAGGTGACTCCATGGGGACTTTAGGTGGCACCAATGCGATGAAAATTGTACGCGCTGGTGAGGTTATCTAGTTTTTGTTAAGTGCTCCTCTGAGCCCTCTTCTCTTAATAACTGATAAACCACTGCTATAACGCAAAGACTAATGCCCGGAAGGCTTCTTTTGGGCAACTCTTCCCTTAGAAATGTTTCATGTAGCGTTATGACGGGATAAGTACGGTATAGTCCAAGTCGAGTACAAAGTCTGATGGGAGCTGTGCTTTATCCTTCACAGCTCTTTCAAACTGGGGCTTTAACTCCTGCCATAAACAATTCTTATAACCTAACGTTCGCAAACGCATGGCACCCAGTCCGGAACCTAGCTCCTGAGTTTCTAACACCTGTGTCGCTGCATAAATAGTATCCCCAGCAAAGCTTGGATTCAGGTGCGCACCACCATTGATTGCTGCTAACCATTGAGCATTGGCTAAGCCATTGTGAGAAATAGTGCGGCATAAAGAAATGACATGGCCACCATAAACCAAACGTTTTTGATGCTTAGATGATGACATTTGATGTTGATTGAAGTGAACCTTGGCGTTGTTTTGATAAAGCTTGGTTGCCATAGTATGTTCACTATGATCGATGGTTAAGCCATCAATATGATCGATCCACTCGCCGACTTCATAATCATTAAGTTTAAAGCTTTCACCACTGAGCTTAGAGTCATAAGCTGCTGGGTTAAACGACTGAGGAGCGGCTAAGCTTTCGAAAGAGACTTTATTCGCTAACTGGGGCTGAACAGCAAAAGTGTTTTGCATGCCTTCTTGACGCTTATGGACCATGACCCAGCGCTTCCAGCTGAGCACTTGAAAACCTTGCTGATTAACAGCTTTTGAGTGGACATAAACGATACCGGTTTTACCATTTGAATTCTCTTTTAAGCCAATAACTTCAGACGCTACACTAATAGTGTCACCAACAAAAACTGGCTCCAAAAATTCGACCTCAGCATAGCCTAGGTTTGCAACGGCGTTGAGAGAAATATCGTCAACGGTTTTGCCAAAGGCAATTTGAAATAGCAACAAATTATCAACAGGTAGCTTCGCATAACCCAACTGCTGTGCAAATTCTTTATTGCAGTAAAGGCTAAAGCGGCTTCCCGTTAATGCGGTATAGAGGCTCGTATCAGCTTCAGTGATCGTGCGAGAGACTGCATGGTAGAGAACCTGCCCTAATGAAAAGTCTTCAAAGAAGTGTCCGGTTGATGCTTTATTCATAGAATCCTCTAGAGCTAGGGCTAGCGTACCACCCCTAATAGCTCATTTTGCCCTATTGCTTTGACGGTATTATATAAAGTTATCACTCGCTCCGCCCACTCACGAAGTGAAGGTTCAATTAGCCTACCATCAATCACCGCAACATTGCGACCCTCTTTGTTGGCCTGCTCAATCGCTTCAATAATGGCTTTAGCTCTAGCAATATCCATTTGTTTCGGCGTAAAAGCATCATTGGTGTAGGCCAATTGAATCGGATGAACCACAGCCTTACCATCAAACCCCAAATCGCGTGCTTGACGACAAGAAAACTCACAAGCTTCGACACTTTTCAAATCAAAGTGTGGCCCGTCTATCACGCACTTCTTATGCGCCCTTGCAGCAAGAATCACTAATGACAGACTGGTTAGCAAACCTAGCCTGTCTTTCGTTTGATTGATTTTTAGCTCATTCGACAAATCAGTCGTTCCCATAACGACCGCAACAACTCTGTCACTAGCGCCGCAAATTTTCTCAGAGTGAAGTACACCAAGAGGGCTTTCAATATTAATCATAATATCAACAGTGTCCCCGCGAAGCTCATCAATTCTGGTGATGGCATTATTTAACTGCTCAACCGACTCAATACGAGGCAACATGATTGCATCAATACTTAAGTCTGCGATTGCTTTTAAATCATCATCTCCCCACTCACTATCCAGAGGGTTTACGCGAACAACTATTTCCGAATACTGGTAATCACACGACTGTAAGAGTTTCTCCCTCAATAGCTGACGCGCAGCTTCTTTTTGCTCTGGTGGAACCGATTCTTGAAAATCGAAAACAATGCTATCAGCATCCAATGTCCGGGCTTTATCCATATAACGCTCAACATGGGTTGGCACATACAGCATCGTGCGACGTGGACGATAATTGATCGTTGTTTCCATTAATTTACACCTTTACTTTGAATGTCTTGAATCAGTTGTTTGCGCAACACTTTACCGTTCTTTGTTCTGGGGTAGCTTTCCATAAAATGGACTTTTTTTGGCGCTTTATATTTAGCCAGTTTTTCTAAACCATAGTCCAATAGTTCATCTTCAGAAATATTGGCTGTAGGCTCTCTGATAACACAAATCGAGACTAAGGTTTTATCCGAACCGACCTCTTCACCAATAGCAACGCAGTCAGCGACCGCTTCGTGCGCCTTAATGACGCGCTCCACTTCATGCGGAGAAACGCGAAAACCAAACGTATTGATAATGTCGTCTTTTCGCCCTAGGAACCAGATATAGCCGTTTTCATCTTGTCGTGCATAATCACCGGTAAAGAACCAACCGTCATGGCGCGCCTCTGATGTGGCGTCTGCTAAATTCCAATAACTCAGGAACAAGCCGGGATCATCCTCACGAATACAGATCATGCCCTCTTCGCCCGTGGCTACAGCTTTATATTCAGAGTCTAATAGCTCGACATAATGCCCGGGCTGTACAAAGCCAGCAGCGCCGGGTAAAACCTCAACACCTTTATGTTGAGAGATATAATAAGACACCTCAGACATGCCGATCGCTTCATAGATAGGTTTACCGAACCGCTCTTCCCAAATATTTTGCATCTCGTCGGAAAGGTGCTCACCAGCACTCATGCAGTGCTTGAGCGAAGGCAAATCACTACCGTCATAATCCGTTTTTTGCACAATTTGACGGTAAATCGTCGGTACTCCAATGAATATGGAGCATTCATGCTTTTTAATTAACGTTGGCCAGGTCTGAGCGTCATTTTTACCTTCATAAGCAATAACCGTATGACCATGTAACAAGGGGTCCATCAGAGCTGAGCCTAACACATAGGTCCAATTAAACTTGCCTGAGTGCATAATACGCTCAGTAGTTGAGTCGTCGAGATCAAACCAAAACTTACTGGCCGGTAAACGTCCTAATAAAGCACGTTGTGCATGAAGTACTCCTTTCGGATAACCTGTTGTACCGGAGGTATAAACTAAGTATGCAGGATCGTTAACTTCGCTCTGGTGACACTCGAATGCATTGTCCTGCTTCTCCAGCGCTTGGTGTAAATCAATCAATGTAAATTGGTGGCTTTGACCTACCGTGCCCTCACCACAAAGAAGAACTAAAGTCACTTGTGAATCATCAAGTTCACCAGACAACTCTGGCCACATCGACTTCTCAGTTACTAACACTTTTGCGCCAGAGTCTTTTGCCAAATACGCAACTTCGCTGGCTGATAATAGCGTTGAGGTAGGAACCGCTACGGCTCCGAATTTGATAGCACCAAAGAATGATACGGGATATTCGATAGAGTTAGACAAACGTATCAATATTCTCTCACCGTGCTCTAATCCATGAGCAGCTAATACATTGGCAAATTGAGACGTTAAACAGGACAGTTCGTCATAGGTAACTGAGCTTTGTCCCAAGGTCTCATTCTCGATGATGAGCGCCGCTTGTGTCGCTTTAGATGTACCAGTATGTTGGTCGACACAAGCTTCTGCAATATTAAAATGCTTGGGCAGGTTCCAATTCCAAACGCCACCGGAATCCTGTTGTAATATGTCATCGAATTGATACTTCATTAGATCATTCCGTATGGCCAGTTTTCTCGAATAACATGAACCGGCAACCGTTTAATAACATCCATAGCAAATGCTTTGTCTTTATCACCGAGTGACTTCAACGCATAAGCACGCAATAAACTTTGTAAAGCCTTACCAAACATTGGTGGATCTAGCATTTCACCTTCAAACTTAATCGCTCCACCTAATAACGCATCAGCTTCAATCGCCTGCTCTAGTATGTGCACATTGCGTTTGATTTGCAGTGGCGATGGTGTGAATGCAGTCTTACACAGGTGAACATGGAAAGGATGAATAACTTGTTTACCGGTCAGGCCCATTTGCGCTTCTACGAGCGCATGTTGGTGCACAACGTGTGACTCATGCTCTCCGTGTAAATCTAACCAACGCCTAACATCGTTTGGCTCAATATAGGATTCAGGCATTGGCGTTTTATTAATCAATACTTCAACCCCGCCTATCACTCCTTTACCGGCAATACGTGCTTCTAACAGCAGCATTCTCAAGTATGTTTTTAGCTCGTCAATCCAACCTTCTGGCGTTAAGTGAATCGCCATGGCTTTCGAGAAATCATGAATACCAAAAACCACGTGTCGAACTGTGGAGTACTGCATCAATTCAGGAGAGATTTTTAACGAGCGTGGATGCTCGATAATGGGTTGAATCTCAATCTTAGGATTAACACCGACCAGCCAGGCCGATAAATCTCTAATTTCAGCCGCGCCATACACTTCACCGGCTTTTGCTAAAATGATGACATCAATATACTCTGCGCATTCTTTAATTAACTTCAAATCTTCTTCGTATTCATCGGTACGAAAAGGGTTGATACGCAAAGCAATTTGAAATTGACGTTCCTCAAATAGCGGCAATTCTTTCCGCAGTAGCTCTCGACTCATCTCCTTTTGGCGACAACCATCTTCTAAATCGAACAGTAATGTATGTGCGCTGGTATTGTGAGCATACTTGCGCATTCGATTGGAAGCTTGCTCCATGGTTTCGTAGATACCATCAGCTGGCGAATACTTCACTGGCGGGTAATATAGCTGAATCCCAGGCCAATACCCCCCTAACACCATTTGCTCATCTACTTTTTCTAAAAAGGAATGCTCTTGCATCATTTCAACTAATCCGACCAGTGGTAGTTCATAAATAAACCATATTCAAACGCTTATTTCAAATTATTGTTTGAATTTTTCTAATCTATCGTTAGTATTAAGCAAAAGATGGCTAATGCGTTTTACAATTAGCTTTAGCTATATCATTGATTTAAGAGGAGAAAATAGTGAATTCGATGGTTCATCCAAACGAAGCATTGTTTAATGCCGAAAAACAGTTCCCCGTAATACCAACTTGTGAACACTTCGCTGGTAGCGAAAAACTCATCACTAAAGCATTGGAATTACAGGAAAAGTTCGGCCCTGTGTTTGATATTACCTGTGACTGCGAAGATGGTGCTCAAGCTGGCAAGGAGAAAGAACATGCTGAAATGATAGCTCGGGTTCTGTCCAGTGATATCAACAAGCATCACATGGCTGGTGTGCGAATTCATGACTATACCCATGACCACTGGAAAGCCGATGTCGATATCTTAATGCCCGCTATTGGAGACCGAATCGCTTACTTTACCCTACCGAAAACGCACCGAGCAGCGCATATCCAAGAAATGGTGGACTACATCAAGGCCAAAGCTCAAGAGCACGGTGTCAATCGAGATATTCCAATTCATGTATTGATTGAAACCCATGGCGCGTTAAAAGAAGTATGGGACATTGCGGCGGTAGATTGGGTTCAAGTCCTAGACTTTGGCATGATGGATTTTGTCAGTGATCATCAAGGCGCGATACCTGCATCATGTATGCGCAGTCCCGGGCAGTTTGATCACCCTCTTCTTGCAAGAGCCAAGTCTGAAATGGCTACTGCTGCCTTAGCAAACGGCGTCGTACCGTCTCATAACGTCACGCTTGATCTGAAAAATCCGTACCAAACGTACAAAGATGCTGAGCGGGCTCGTAATGAATACGGCTTCCTGCGCATGTGGAGTATTTATCCGATTCAGATCCAGTCGATTGTGGATGCTATGAAGCCGGATTATTCCGAAGTTAATGACGCAGCAAATATCCTAGTTGCCGCCCAAGATAATCATTGGGGCCCTATCCAATATGATGGTGAGCTGCATGACCGCGCAACTTATCGTTACTATTGGCAGCTTTTACAGCGAGCAGAAGTGACAGGTTTAGAACTGCCTGATGAGGCGACTAAGCGCTTCTTTTCCTAAAGACTAGATAACATAGTCATAAAAAAGCGCGCCTGAGGCGCGTTTTTTTTACTTTATTAAAGCTGGAAGGCATAACTAAATTTAGTGAATAAAGTTCTTCCTGTTTTTTCAAATTGACTCACTCGATCATCTTCAAAGCCATTGTCCGAATAACCTAAGTAGAAAGCAGTCTTAGGGTTCCACTTATAGGCATATAACAGTTGGCGACTAACCTTTATTTCCTTTTCCACTTGCGTCGGATCAGAATAAAGCGCCGTGTTGTAATCAACATCACTATAACGAACAATTAATCGTAAATAACTTTTATCATCAAAGTGATAGCTGGTGTTTAAATTACTAATGACGGCCTCAAAAAGCGACTCATCATTCACATCAAAATTAGTACGGCTCGCATCAAAACCTAAACTCCAATGATCGTTTACTTGCCACTCCGTATAAAGCTCGTATGTGTCAGAGTGCCCGGGCCTATCATGCCTAAAATCAATAGTGTCCGCGGTTTCGAGGTACAAACCCAGTCTTAAACTACCTACTGGGCGAAAACTACTTTCCATCCAAAAGTACTCTTCATCAAACCACATTTGTTGATACAAAGTGTCTCGGTTAGCGCTGCCAAAATAAAAGAAGGAACGGTAGTTTCCGCTCATCTGAAAGCCAACTTCTCTTTGCTGCTCATACTTTTGGCCAGAGGTCAGATGCCGCTCTTTATACTCGCCACTAACCTTATACTCATGGAAAAAATCACCCTCTTCGCCATACCAGCGATACCCTAATCCCACCACATCTTTTGTGTTGCCAACCACACCCAAGAAACCTAAATCTGTTCTAAAGTCATCATCAAAATCTGAATGTGTCGCGTACCAATTCCAATGGGTATCACGATGGCTGTAGTTCAGTTCAAAACCACGCCCAGTTGTATTCGGGTCTAACCCAAACCGTTGCTGCATATCATCTGTATTATCAGAGTCAGAATACATTACCTGATAACGCAGTGTCCCAGCATCATAGAGCTTCTGACTACCATCTATCGACAAGACCGTATTTTCATATCCTTCAGCCGAACGGTTGGTTGCTAAGAAGCCAACCTGGGAGTTATCCCCCACATCCATAGAATAACGGGCAGCTGCAACATCACTTTCGACATCATCAAAATTGCTGTCTAGAAGAGTATAGACGGAAGAGCTTTGAGCACCGGGAATAATGAAGCTAGTAGCTTGATCTCGTGACACTAAGACACCGTATGAATGGCCACCGTTTTTGCCCGTATACTTCACACCGTAATCTGGATCGGCAATATTTCTAGTATGTAGCAAGTTATATCGAGTATTAAAGTATTCAGCACCATCGAGGAAGAAAGGACGTTTCTCAGAGAAAAATAAGGAAAATCTATTATTAACTTCCAGCTGTGCGGCATCAGTTTCAACTTGTGAAAAGTCAGGATTGATCGTCGCATTCAAGACGGAGTTATCAGTTACTCCCCAGCGCAAATCAGCACCAGCATTATAGTTCACCCCTTCGCCTCGCCACTCTGTTTGGGCAGGAGGCGAACGAAACTCCCCCTGCTCTGCGGAGACATAAGGTGTAATTTCTAAGTTATTACCACTGACAATATCATCTAGGCCTTCAGCTTTAGCGATTTGGCATAGCACACAGCTTAAATCTCGATCGTTTGGCGAATAGGCTAAACGATATTGGACATCTCTTGGATAAAAGCGCATGAAGTCAATGCCCCAGGTTTTCTGTCCCGAGGTGTTAGGGAAGCGTAATATCTTGAAAGGCAGCTCAATTTCAACCGTATAACCGTCATCATCGAAATGGCCAGCACTGTACCAAATCGCGTCCCACGATGAATCTTCTCTGAGCAAGACATCGTCTTCGATGCTGTCGCTCTGAATGCCCAGAGGGTTAACAAAGAAGTTGTATGCTTTACGTTCATCGTTGAATGTATCGACCTTAAAACCAACGGTATCTTCACCGAAAATTTGATCACGCTTTTTGTAAGAGGCTTGTATTAATTCAGGGTTAGGGTCATAAGCTTTGATAGCCACCAGTAAAGAGTCACCGTTTTCTGCTACATACGCTACGGTTTTGACTTTAGGCGCCACATTTCTGCTCGGCTGCGTTTCATAACGGTATTCGACTTTTGTCGCTTTCTGCCAGAAAGGTTCGTCCAAGCGTCCATCGACCATAATCTTAGCATCAATTTTGGGAATACTAATGACAGACATTCCGTCGTCAGTGGCAGCTTTGGCTTGCGCTATGACGGCAAGCAACAAAAGTATCATCAGCAGTTGTTTCATAATATCTATTATTCTTTTTTCAAAGGAGCGATTTTATCGTTTTGAATGCTTATTGTATGGGGAAACTTGTAACCAAGTTTGTAGTCAATTTTGCATTAAATGCCCACATAAGTTTAGGACAATGTAGGTTAACACACTTAACCAGCAACATCCTTACTAGGGAACGTTCTTACTAGGAGACATTCTTACTAAGAGACATCTCGGTCCATGATTTCTATGAGGTGGAATCCAAAAGCAGTTTTGATAGGGCCGTGGATAATTTTTAATGAACGAGTAAAGACAACTTCATCGAACTCTTTAACCATCATCCCGCGTCGAAAGATGCCGAGTTCACCGCCCCGAGTCCCTGACGGACATACCGAGTGTTTTTCCGCCATTTCAGTAAAATCGACGCCTGACTCTATGTTATTTTTAATTTCCTGACAAAGATCTTCGTCAGTGACTAAGATATGTCTCGCTGATGCTCTCATGGTCCCCTCCCTTTAAAAGCATCAGCAAGATTACACTAATCCAACCAGTTTGTGTAGGGTTAGCGCTTGATTTTTTGCCTCCAAGCCCCTAATAAACCTAGCAATATCAAGGTCAAGAGTCCGGTGCTACCTCCCCCAGATTCAGAGCTAGTTGTTGAGCTTGGCGGATTCGGGTTAGATTCTCGAGTATCGTTGTTAGCGTCTTCGAGAGGAACCTGAAGTAATGATGAAAACTCAGGTGAAACGTCATCCAAGACCTCCCCTGTATTCGCGTCAATAACTTCTAACCTGAAATCATAGTAATTTGCCGGGTAACCCGACTGCCAATTACCACTAATTTCAAAAGCATCTTCCGAACTGAACCCGTAAACAGTAAAGACATCTGACTCAGTCTCAAACTGCCAAGAGCCGCCATTATTACGTTGGTATAAGTTTACATAGACATCGCGGTCAGTATTGCTTTGGGTGTCTACATCAAACGTTAGGGTAAACTCTCGATAAAAACCGTCCTCATCAGCATCTGTAAAAATTTCAGTTTTGACGTTATCTACATATGTATCGCTAGTCACGCCGGTAGACTCATACGTCTTATCTTCTAACGGCAAGTTAGTTAAGTCATAGTCATCATAGGGTCCCAATGTATCAACAAGCCCTGAATAACCATACTCAAATAAATCAATAAGTACCTCATAATTACCTGGCGGGAATCCCGTATTCAAACGCGTCGTAACGCTGTACTCGTCAGAACTGTAATCATAGTAAATTTCGAATACATCAGTAGTGTAGTAATGAGTCCACTGAGCATCTCCAACTCTACGAATGAATAGTTCTGCATACACATCAAAATGCTCCGCATAATGAGAATCCACATCAAAATCAACGCGCAGCTGACTATAGTTACCGTCACCATCTAAATCATCAAACAACAAGACTGCCGCATCATGTATATAGAGGTGGTTTTGACCATTTTTCTGCGCTTTGCCAGACGTTTTCGGCAATTTACTACCTGTCTCACGCTGTTTTTTCATCGCTGCTCGGGTTTGATTCTTAACATTCTTAAAGTCTAGGCTCTGGAATGCTTTAAACTCTTGCTTAAGGTCACTGCTCGACTTTTGGCTGGTATACACATTACTGCGAACCGCCGAGGTCGCTGTGCCTTTTTGAACCTGTGTGGTCAGATTGTCATTAACCACGGTTGTGGTCTTAGCTCGCTTTGCAATAGCTGTTGTTACCGCTGCACTGGTTTCTGCACCGATAGACTGATTCTGTGCTTCTTGACTGGCATCGACGCCTGAAATGCTCAACAACACTGCTGAGGCGATTACGCTGTATTTACTGATTACTTTTAACATTCTCATCTCCTATTCGTCTTCACCAGCCCCAAATTGCCTTAATCCTTGATAAATAGCCTCTGGGGAGCTTGTATATTAGTAAAACAAAAGTGAAATGAACCATAACTGAATCAATGTCAAACTTTGTTAAATCCTTGAAAAACCGTACCTAGATATTTGCAACTAGTCTTATATAATAGGTTGCAAAATCCAATTCTGGAAATGAACAAGGTCAAACATGCCAATCCCTAGCTTCCAAGTCCATCTCGAAAGCAATGAAGAAATCACACCGAATGTACGAAAATTAGTCTTTCGTTTGGATGAACCTGAGACCATTACCTATAAACCTGGGCAATTTGTCTCCTTCATGCTTGGCACAGAAGATGATCGCCCGATCAAGCGGAGCTACTCTATCGCCAACATGGAAACTAACGGAGACAACTCGACTTATATTGAGTTTGTTATTTCTTATGTTGATGGTGGTAAAGCCAGCAACCTCTTCTTTAACGCAGAACCAGGCATGGAAATGGAGATGACAGGGCCTTTCGGACTTCTATGCTTAACAGAAGAGTTGCCGAAACGTGTATTTTTAATCGGTACTGGTACAGGCGTTGCCCCCTACCGCTCTATGATTGAACAAATAAAAAGTCGTCCAGATACAGAGTTTCACATTCTGTTCGGTGCACAATTTTTACAGGACATGTTTTATCTAGACGACTTTAAAGCAGTGGCGCTACTCGACCATGTCCACTTCCATCCTTGCCTGAGCCGCGAAGAAAAACCTGGCTGTGTTGCCGGGTATGTACAACACAAGCTCAAAGAGCTGGAACCCAACCCAGAAACTGACATGGCTTACTTGTGTGGCAACCCTAACATGGTGGACGAAGTATTCGAGATGCTCAAAGAGAAAGAGTTCGGTGTTAAGCAGGTTAAGCGCGAGAAATACGTCTTTAGCCGATTTTAAGCACTTTATAGCGTTATAAGTATTCGCGTTATGAACACAAAGGGTAACGTTATAAAGTGAGGGTAAGAGCAAATAGCACTTATGCGTGCTGTGCTACACTCAGACCATAACAATAATACTGTTTAACTAGTTACAGGAATTAATCATGATGAAATTGAAAGCTACAACCAAATTGTGCGCTTTGAGTTTATCCGTGCTAATCGCACTAGGCGCATGCTCGGATGACTCTAATAAGAGCGCTAAAGTTTCACAAGTCGAGAACACCGCTAGCGCTTCTGAAAAGGAATTAAGTTCTGAAGAAAAAGTAGAGACCAATTCTGAAGCAATCAAAAGCCAAGACTATTCTCGCTTTGATATCTACGCACCCTTCACTCTAACCAGTGACTTGAGTCACCTTTCTAACAATCAGAAAGAAATGATCGCTTTGCTGATCGATGCCGGCAAGATCATGGATAACCTATTCTGGAAGCAAGCCTTTGGAGATAAAGAAACGTTACTTTCCAGCATCGATAATCCGAAAGCAAAAACCTTTGCAGAAATCAACTACGGCCCTTGGGACCGTTTGGATAATAACAAACCATTTATCGATGACTATGACGCTAAAAACAAAGGCGCCGAGTATTATCCAGATGATATGACCGTTACTGAATTCGAAAACTGGGACCAAGCAGGTAAAAAAGGACTCTATTCTTTAGTTAAGCGCGACGACAAAGGGAACCTTACTTTAGTACCTTATTCCGTTGAGTATAAAGAGGAGTTAACCAAGGCCAGTGACTTACTACGTAAAGCCGCAGAGTTGGCTGAGGATGAAGGGTTTAAAAATTACTTAAAACTTCGAGCTGATGCACTGATCACTGATAACTACCAACCATCAGACTTTGCTTGGATGGATATGAAAAACAACCCGATAGAGGTGGTTATCGGCCCTATCGAGACGTATGAAGATCAACTTTTTGGTTATCGTGCCGCCTTCTCTACTTACGTCTTAATCAAAGACCTAGAATGGAGTGAACGTTTATCACGTTTCGCGGCTTTCTTGCCGGAGTTACAGAAAGGCCTACCTGTCGACCAAAAGTATAAACAAGAAATGCCTGGTACCGACAGCGATCTGAACGCTTATGACGTGGTGTTTTACGCTGGCGATAGTAATGCTGGATCAAAAACCATCGCAATTAACCTTCCCAATGATGAAAAAGTTCAGCTAGCGAAAGGCACGCGACGTTTGCAATTGAAAAACGCGATGCGTGCTAAGTTTGATAAAATCTTGGTCCCTATTTCTGAGCAGCTTATTGCCGAAGAACAGCGCCAGCATATTACTTTTGATGCCTTCTTCGCTAACACCATGTTTCATGAAGTAGCGCATGGTTTAGGCATTAAAAATACAATTAATGATAAGGGTACTGTCCGCAGCTCTCTAAAGGAAACAGCTTCGGCGCTAGAAGAAGGCAAAGCTGATATTTTAGGGCTTTATATGATCAGTAAGCTTTATGAAAAAGGCGAAATTAAAGAAGGTGAGTTAATGGATAATTACGTCACTTTCTTAGCGGGCATCTTCCGCTCAGTTCGCTTTGGCGCCAGCAGTGCTCATGGTAAAGCTAATATGGTTCGCTTTAATTTCTTTAAGGACAACGGTGCCTTTGAGCGCAACGAAGCAACAGGACAGTATAGCGTTAACTTTGAAAAAATGACTCAAGCGATGAATAAGCTTTCTGAGAAAATATTGGTCATTCAAGGTAACGGTGATTATGAAGGCTCAAAACACTTGCTAAACACCCAAGGTGTTATCAGCAAGCAATTAGCAGCTGATCTGGAGCTACTGGAAGAGAAACAAATACCGGTAGATGTGACTTTTAAACAAGGCAAATCTGTACTTGGTTTAAAGTAATTGAAGAGACAGCAAGCACTCAATCAAAAACGCCACTTTTGTGGCGTTTTTACTTTAATAATCGGTAGGATCTTCGGAATAACTCACAGGAATAACGATAGTAGCTTCACTGTCGTTTGAAAGAGTAATAGACTGGGAGTAATCTTGACCTGAAACCGATTGTGCACCACAGCTGCCGCTTCCATTAGTAATACTGCAATTCACAGCACCGTTAAACGATAGTCCGCTAGGTAAGGTGTCAGCTACTTGAATTCCTACCACTGAATGTGGGCCAGCATTGGTAATGACAATTGTATAGCTTGAGTTTTGGCCGGGTGCATAATTAGCTGTCGCATCACTTTTTGTTACCGAGATATCCGACAAACATTCCGCAGTAATCACCGTGGCATCATCATCATTAGTAAGCGTGTCACCATCGCTATCAACCCCATCATCACGACTCGGGTCATCGGTTAGCTCTGTTATTTGATTAAGATTATCAATATCTCCAGCCTCAATTGAATCGTCAACAGGATCCATATTGAGCTGACCTTGATTACTAATATTACTGAGGCTACAGATCGTCATGTCTTCATTGACCCGAACCCGATACTGTAAACTCACCGCTCCAGAAGCGGGGACACTGCCCTGCCACTCCATACGGTTAAGGCCTGCATTATGAGTCAAACTACCACTGGACGCAGACACCACTGAATCAAAGGTTACATTACTGTCTAAATCATCGGTAAACTCTGGGTTGGTCGAAGCGGCATTATCAACTTGAGCAAAGTCGTCCTGTAAATTAGTTATTGTAACTGCATAAGTTAGCAACTCTCCAGGACCACCCACACCGTCGCTGTCTTCATCGGTAACTGTTTTAGTAGCACTTAAGAACTCAAGAGCACCGAAGCTGCCGCTTTCAAACGCAAACCAAGAAACGTATTCAGGAATGCCTGTTCGCTCAACATCTCTTACTTGGTCTTCATCTACGTGCACATTAAAACTTGAAGAGTTGCTTGATGCGCACTGTCTAACCCAACCTCCGTTACCACCGTCCATTGTATTGTGCTTAGAAATAACATTAGGCACTACGGAGAAAGTCGTACCATAAGCCAAGTTTTGGCACTCATCAGAATGTCTATCCACATCGAGCCCACCAGTTCTTCCTACAGCATAGCTATTCCCTAAGTTTGCTCCCGTACCCCGCTCTATCGCAACCCAGCCTATCGTCTCATTGCCATGACTAGTAGTTGCCTCAGCCCCTTCTAAAGCTACTCTAAAGCCCATAGCATTCGGCGGATTTGCTTTTGTGCTGCTAGGCGCCCAAACCGAAGAGGAAATCCAGTTGCTATCATTAAAAGTATTTACAGTATGCAGTACGGCTGGAGCAGAGCTATAATTATGACTGAAGCTAATATCTGTTCCAGGACTAGCACTAGAACTACTCCTAACCGTAGAAGTTATATGCTGGTAAGCTTCAATTTTAGTGCCATCTGGGAACACCCAAGTACCCTGCTCCACAACCATCCACTCAATAGTTTCGCCAACCCAAGGTGAACTAGGACAGGTGTTAACTGCGGGAGGTGTGGTATTAGCAAACCGATTATAGCTTTGGCAAGGACTCTGCATCCCTACTTCGAAACTTGAACCTGTTACATTACGAACTCTGACTGATAAGGAGTTATCATTATTGTGGCTGATACTACCCGCAATAATCACTGGGTTGATATAAGACTTCTGAAGGTTGACCGTGATCCAGCCACCATTATCTACAGTGGTGTTCACTTGTGAGCGCCCAGTTTCAAAAAATGCACCAGCGCTAACGAGTGGCGTAACAATCAGCAACGCCAAGCACACCAATGCCTTTTTAAACACTCCCATACCTCCTCCAAACTAACAATTTTTTATTATTTACTATAAAATACTCAGCATAAATTATGGTTACAGCTCAAGTATGGCAATTTTTTCGTTATTAGTCACGGCTAATCCGCATTCTTCTCAAGGTCAGTTTAGCGCAATACAATTCGCAAAAACACTGTTAAATCAAGGTCATGAGTTGAAGCGGGTATTCTTTTACGCAGACGGTGTGCTGGTCGCCAGCCGTATAAACTGTCCGCCATCAGATGAATACAACCTAACTAAAACTTGGGCCAAGCTGGCTATTCAACATGATTTTGAGTTAACCGCCTGCGTCACCGTTGCGATGAAACGAGGCATCACTAATGCCACTGAAGCTGAGCGTAATGCTCTTACTGGTGACAATTTAGACCCAGCGTTTGAAATAAGCGGTTTGGGCCAGTTAACTGAAGCCATGCTTGAAAGTGACCGCTTGGTTACGTTTGGATAATACTTATGAGTCAATCATTAGCAGTAATCTTTAATAAAGCGCCATACGGTACTCAGTCAGGTCGAGAGCTGTTGGACATAGCATTGATGGCGGCCGCCTTTGATATGAACATCAGTGCGCTTTTTATTGACGATGGTGTCTATCAACTATTAGAGAATCAACAACCTGACATTCTCAATATGAAAAATCACAGCCCGACCTTTAAAGCTCTGGAGCTTTATGGCATCGAAACCGTGCTCATCAATCAAGAAGATTTAAGCCAAAGAGGCTTGTCTGCGGATCAGCTATTGAACGTTGCGGACATTAGCCCATCAAGTAATATCAATCAGATCATTAGCCGCTCTGATTTTGTGTTTATGTTATAAGCGAGCTCCATGAAAACACTTTATATCCTGAATAATCCTCAACACTTTAAGCAATGTGCTTCTGCCATGACGGAAGAAGATACTTTATTACTGATAGAAAACGCGGTGCTGCTAGCAGATCAGTTAGAGCCTCGTTCAAATTATTTTGTTTTGGAAGAGGACTTGATCGCCAGAGGACTCAACAACAACGCAGAGTGGCGAACCAAAGACTACCAAGGCTTCGTACAGCTCACTCTTGATTGTGACAAGTCAGTATCGTGGTTATGAGCGTAAATCTAGACACTCTGCCCAGAGATAAACAAGGCTATTTAACCGATTCATCCCTGTGGAATGAAGATGTCGCCATTGCTATTAGCAAGTCAGAAGACATTGAATTAACAGAAGATCATTGGCAGGTTATTCGCTACGTAAGGCAGTTTTACGAGGAATTTAATACCAGCCCATCAATACGCCCATTAGTGAAATACTTGGCCAACGAATGGTCAAAAGAAAAAGGCAATAGCATTTATCTGCACATCCTATTCCCTGACGGTCCAGCTAAACAAGCGACCAAGATTGCTGGCTTACCTAAACCCGCTCGTTGCATTTAATATTACTCGTTGCATTTAAAGTTACTCGCTGGATTTGAAATTAGCCGCTAGATTAAAATTAATAATCGGCAGGATCAGTAGAAAAAGTCACATCGACGGTAAACTGAACGGCCCCACCACTAGGAATATCAACGCTTACGGCGTTAATATCCCCTACCCCGTTAGAGACACTACAAGCCCCACCTCCTGAACCAGTGCAATTCCAAGTCGCGGCAGTCACTCCAGCCGGTAACGTATCGTTTACTGCTAGATTAAAAGCATCATCAGGTCCTGCATTGCTCACAGTGATGACGTAACTGGCGTCGCTTCCAGGGACATAGCTAGCGGAAAGATCGGTTTTTGTTACAGAAATATCAACCTGAGCCGATGCTTCTAAAGTTAGGGTGAAGCTAGAAAAACACAGAGGATCTTGCCCAGCGCTATCTGCCATGGTTAAAGTCCATATACCGCTCGGGTCAATACCATCAAAAACATTCAAAGGATTCACAGGAGCAAAGGTCCCTGCCACTGGCGTTCCTCCACCGACGGTGGTCGCCGCCGCATCATCGAAAACTACCGTGATGTAGCCACCTGGCGTTGCTGCAGGGTGCACACCACCGATGTAGGTATTAAAAGGAACTAAGACAGTACTAATACTTTCAGAAGGCTTTGACAGCTCAAAATAAATTTCATCATTGAATACAAAGCCGCCATTGTAGTTCGAACACACACCATTGTTTCGATCGCGTTTGTCAAAATCGACTGAAATGATGACATTATCAACGGTAACACCGTTCGGGAAATCGGCAGATGGAACGTTTACTGATCTATCAACAGGACTGGTTTGACGTGGATCGACGTTGGCTGGGGTAGAGTTGGTATAGTTTTGTGTAATTGGGGCGGATAAGCTATGAGGCGTAATAAGGATTAACGCCACAAAAAGAAACCATTTATTATTCCATATTGGTAAAGCCATACACACCTTTTACAACCATATACCTATAAATTAATGCATATACGCATTACATGCAATGCAATTATGCATTTTAAATAAAGGTTAACGTTAAGGAATGATTCAGGTCGATTGTTTAAGATTGAAAGCAAGGGTAAAATACCGCGATATTATTGCGCGACAACAAATCCTTTATTAAGGGGAAAACATGAACAAGTTTATGTCTAAAGCTTTGATTGCTTTAACATTTTTATCTTTTAGCTTAATCAGCCACGCTTTTGAAGACCCGAAGTTGCATCTTGAAGAAGTGACGAAGAAAATAAGCGCTGAAATTTTGAGCAATAAAGAAAAAATTAAAAAAGACTCGGAATATGCCAAAAGCTTAATTCGCGACTACTTGCTGCCTGAAGTCGACAGTGAGTACATGGCTAAGCGAATTTTGGGTAAAACTTACTGGATGCAAGCGACAGAGCAACAGCGTGAGCAGTTCATTAATGAATTTATCGGTCTTCTCTTGAATAGCTACGCAAAAGGCCTTGCGAACTATGATGGTCAACCAATCTCATACGATGATACTCAGTATTCAAAAAGTGGAAACTTAGCTAACGTGCGCTCTACCATTGTTCCTAATGAAGGTGAGCCTATTCTTATTGATTACCGCTTGAAGGTACAACCTGACGAAACCTGGTTGGTCACAGACGTTATTATTGAAGGTGTCAGTATGGCTAAGAGCTATGCGAATCAATATCGTGAGCAAATTTCCAAAATCGGTCTTGAGGAAACGTTAAAGCAGCTTAAGACTGAGAACGAGCGAGCAAAACAAGCTACTGAAATTAGCGACGAAACAGTAGAGCAGTCTTAAACTGTATTCCAACATTAAAAAAGCCGCCAACTGGCGGCTTTTTTGTGGCTTGATACTTTTTTGCCCTAAATTGAGGCAACTACAGTTTACTTAATATATTCTCTGCAGAACTCTTCTCCAAGCCTTTTTCGTCAACTTCCAAGGCTGTGACAACACCATCCTCAGCAATCAGTGCAAAACGCTTGGAACGCACGCCCATGCCGTATCCCGTGGCGTCAACATCAAGACCTAAAGCTTCTGAGAAGTCGGCGTTACCATCGGCAACCATCAACAGGTTTTCTGCATTTTGATCTTTACTCCAAGCATCCATCACAAAAGCATCGTTGACTGACATACAGGCGACCGTATCAACACCCTTCTCTTTGAACTGATCGAAGTTCACTACAAAACCCGGCAAGTGTGCAGCTGAGCATGTAGGTGTAAAGGCTCCTGGCACTGCAAATAAAACGACCTTGTTACCAGCGAAAAGCGCGTCAGACTGAATATCTTCCGGCCCTTCCTTGCCCATAACTTTAACTGCGACATTAGGTAACTTATCACCAACTTTAATCATATATTCCTCTATACCTTTATGGCCAAACATCTATTCGTTCGGCATGACTATCCACAAAATGATGTAAATGATAACACCAGCAAAGGCGGTACAAATAGTTAATAATGTATAAATAATTCGTGTTAGGGTCAGATCCCAGCCTAGCCATTTCGCCAAGCCACCACAAACACCTGCGATTACTTTATCTTTCGACTTTTTTAACTCTGCCATGAGACTCTCCTTAAAAGTATTGTAGTAAGGACTACAAATTTAAAAGACTTACTATTAAATATAAGGACTGAAGCGCTAGAAGCAAGGAAATAGTCTTAAACAAATGTAAAGAAGTTCTACTGAATTAGTAATTGAGCGCGCCTAAGGCAAGGGGAAAAGATTGTTATAAATCAACTTTGCCGCGAAGTGATTTTTTTTGACTTTGTTGCTTCTTATTATCGAGCCGACGACGTTTAGCTGCTTTTGATGGCTTGGTGGGGATACGTTTTTTGGGTGCTTTCAAACAACGCTGCACCGCCAAGCGCAAACGCTTTAAAGCATCATCTCGGTTACGCTCCTGAGTTCGATGACTTTGTGCTTTAATCACTAGTACTCCGTCCGTCGTAATCCGAGAATCATTACTATTCAACAGTCGCTGCTTAACATCTTTTGGTAATGATGAATTAGGAATATTAAAGCGAAGGTGAATCGCTGAGGCGACTTTATTGACATTTTGACCACCCGCACCTTGAGCGCGAATGGCCTGTAAATCAATTTCATAATCGCCAAGCGAAATGTTCTTGCTTATAAACAAAGACATGCAGTACTTATTGATCCGCTATCTGTGTTTTAGCAGACTGCTGCTCTTTTGCCCGTTTCTTCCACTGACGACGCATAGCAATTGAAGAAATTACCTCTGAACCGATATGCTTTTCCCCACGAGCTTTCGCTAACTGAACTTGACGCTCACGCTCTAAGTAACGCTGACGTTGCTCTGGAGTTTGCTTGTCGTAGCAGTGAGGACAGCTTACACCTTTAACGTATTTATCATGTTGCATCTCAGTTTCAGTAATTGGCATGCGGCATGCGTGACATTGATCATATTGACCTTTCTGTAGATCATGATCGACTGCAACACGGTTGTCGAAAACAAAACACTCGCCTTCCCATAAAGTATCTTCTTTATCGACTTCTTCCAAATACTTGAGAATACCGCCTTCCAAGTGGAAGACACTTTCAAAGCCTTGTTCTTTCAAGTAAGCCGTAGATTTCTCACAACGAATACCGCCAGTACAGAACATAGCAACTTTCTTGTGTTTTTCTGGGTCTAAATTTTCTTTGACGTAATCTGGGAACTCGCGGAACGTTTCCGTTTTTGGGTTTACCGCACCTTTAAAGGTACCGATACCCACTTCATAATCATTACGAGTATCGATTAGCAAAACTTCTGGATCAGAAATTAATGCATTCCACTCTTTAGGCTTAACGTAAGTACCGACCACTTCTTTTGGATCAATGCCCTCCACGCCCATGGTCACGATTTCTTTCTTTAACTTAACCTTGGTACGGTAAAATGGCATCGTCTCGTCATACGACTCTTTGTAATCCAGCTCAGCTAAGCGCTGGTCACTTTTGATCCACGTTAGGACATTATCAATGCCTTCACGCGCTCCTGCGATAGTACCGTTGATACCTTCTTTAGCGAGCAACAGGGTTCCTTTGACGTCATTATCAAGCATGACATCAAGCAAGGGTTGGCGGATTTCTTCGAAGTTTTCGAGAGTTACAAATTTATATAAAGCGCAGACAACAACAGGAGCTGTCGCTGCATTTGAAGCAGTTTCGGTCATTTTCCTCTTTCCTCAGCTAGCTGGAACGTAAATCCAGTGCAAATTTCAGGCGAGATTGTACTGTTTTTTATTAGCTATGTGTAGAGCTATTGCCTATTTTTTGTACTCTTAAGGCCGAACTGAACGTCGAATAAGAACAAAATACTAGGTTTCCCAATTAAATATGAAAAGACTAAAGGCAGAAAATTTATCCCTTTTTTATCTTCAAGAAGCTCAAATGCCACAATAATTGGATACCAAGCAGCGAGCGCCAAGATAAACAAAGCAACAAAACAACCAACAAACTGCCTTGCTTTGCCTTTTAGTAGACAGGTCATGAAAACAAGAATACAGAAAGCTGCTATTAAATATAAAATTAACTGCGCTTTTGCCCCAGGAGCAGATATGACACAAACAATAGCAATTATCACCGCTAATACAGCGATAATACCTCGAGTAACAGGACTCAAACCTTTGCGTATTGCAGCGGCTCCGTTTACATACAAACTTATTACGGACATAAATTTCTACTTAATACTTTCTCTCGGGATCAACCCCATTATTAAACACTTTCACGCCAGCCAAAAGACCAAAGGATAGCGATGTTACAAACCCTAAAATAGCTCCCCATAACAACTGTATCAAAACATCATCAAGACCATTAAACGGGATAAATATTATTGTGAAAAAGGCTATTCCCAGTACAATTCCAGACAAGGTTAGCGTTATTAAATTTAAACAATTAAACCTGTTAAGCAGGTAAAATGAAGGCAAACCTACAATAACAGTCGCTAAATAACAGGTTACCATTGTAATCAGAATAATAGTTATCCATAAAGGGTTAAAACCACCGCCAAAAAGTAATGGTAATATTGTCATTAATCCAGGAATGATTAAGGGAGCGATAACAAGAGCTTTTCCTAGATTATAAGTATTTTTATCTTCCATGATGATCCTTTACTCGGTGTTATTACAGATTAATACCAAACACTGTGCCCGTGTTGCTTGAGCCATACTTCGGCTTGTTGATAGTCGGGACAGTACTTTTCTACTAAGGTCCAGAAACGCTTTGAGTGATTAAGGTGCTTGAGGTGACTAAGTTCGTGGATAATGAGGTAGTCAATCACAAACATAGGCGTTAAAAGGATCAGCTGATTCAGCTGGACAATGCCCTTCCGTGTGCAATGTCCCCATTGGGTTTTGGTTTTACGAAATCGAACACCCGTTAGTTTCTTTTGTAACCCCATCACTTCGGCCCAAGATTGGACTTTTTGCGGCAGCAACTCTTTTGCCTGATTTAATAGCCAACGATCGAGCTGTTTGGCCATTGATTCGTGAGTCAGCTCTTTAGTACGGATCAGAAGCTCGTTATCAGAAAGCTGTATTTTGCTTGCCCCTTGGGTGACTTCCAAGACACGCTGCCGTCCCATAAAACTAACTTCTTCGCCTGTCTGTAGTTTTATACGGCTTTCATTCTTTTCCGCTTGTTCGACAAGCTTACGAGCAATCCACTGTGCCTTTTGATACACAAAGTTTTCAATCCAGTCGTCGGGTGCTTTTTGAGGCGCTCTAACTTTAACCTTCTGATGATGGACTTCTATCGATAAGGTTTTACGATCGCTACGTACCACCTCATAGTCAAAACTGTTTAAATTGTTGATGCCTTCTTGCTTCACTGCTTATGTCCTAGTGAGTGTCAGCAATTTCGTTGATCACAAGCTGTCCAGAAGCCAAAAGCTTTTTCTGGCTTGCAGTGAGTTTTTTGACTTTTATTTCAGCTTTTAAGGCGAGCGATTTATTATCAAACTGAGTGTGATAAATCATGGTTAGGGGCTGGCGCCCCCGAAGATATTTAGCACATCGTGGGCTGTTCGTTTGATGCTCTTCAAAGCGACGATTGAGGTCATTAGTGATACCGGTGTAAAGGGTTCCATCTTTGCAACGGAGGATATATAAATGCCAATCTTGATGTGTTTTTTCAGAGTCAGTCATAAAGCTAATCGTCGTTGGTGTATAAGCGCCCCGCCCTTATAAAGCGAGGTTTGAAGTATACATTCTCAACCGAACTAACTCGAACTTTTTTACCGCTAGATGGGGCATGGACAAATTGACCATGACCGATATAGATTCCAACATGAGACGGTTTACCATTGATACGATAAAACAATAAGTCTCCAGGCTTGATATCTTCCTTATCCACTTCGTAGGATGCGGCTAACTGAGCATACGAAACTCGCGGAACCTGCTCCCCAACTTGGGTATGAGAATAGAAAACGAGTCCACTGCAGTCAAACCCTTCATCTGGATGACTGCCACCATACCGATAATCCACACCAACCATAGACTTGGCAATGTGAGCAATGGTTAACCCTTTATCACCATGAATCTCTTTCTTTGCAGGAGTTTGGTGAGATTCGCCACGAGAGTTGTCGCCTTGTTGTGACGCTCTAGGCGTACTGGCGCAGCTACTTAACACCAACACCAAGATTGCTAGTAGGGTTAACTGCGTAAAAGAATGTAGCTGCTTTATTGTCATGCGTTAAGACTAGCATGAGAAAACTGAATTTACACTAAACGAGTCGCGAATTCCGACACCAGGTCAATTCGAAATGACAACGCACACTGATTGCTAACCTACTTGGGTTTAGTAGTGAGGCAAACTGACTGGAGCTTCCTGAAGCTCTGCAAATTGAACCCGCAAATCTAGAATTTGCTCTTGCCAATACTGGACAGAGCCAAAATAAGGAAAGGCGAATTTAAACGCTGGATCATGCCAACGACGCGCTAGCCATGCGCTGTGATATATCATGCGTAAGGTTCGTAAACATTCAACCAGCTGTAATTCTGCTACATTAAAGTCGCAAAACTTTTGATACCCTTCGATGATTTCCATCAGCTGCTGTTGTTGCTGATCACGCTCACCAGACAGTAACATCCATATATCTTGAACCGCTGGGGCCATTCGTGAGTCGTCTAAATCAACAAAATGAGGATTATCATCGCGCCATAAAATATTACCCACGTGGCAGTCGCCATGAACTCGAATAGACTTTTGTTGCCCTGCTCTTTGCCATAACTCATCCACCAGCT
>Ga0208833_1000032_pt1 | contig 44338 bp, 31 predicted proteins | sample DeeseametaMP1788_FD_184181 | JGI IMG/M metagenome (GOLD analysis project Ga0208833, IMG submission 184181) | Marine microbial communities from the Deep Pacific Ocean - MP1788 (SPAdes) | ecosystem: Environmental > Aquatic > Marine > Oceanic | place: North Pacific Ocean | collected 2011-05-03 | reverse complement strand
CACGTTACCGCGGCGATCGATGATGATGGCGGAGGTGTTCGCCAGCTGATTGATCAGCGCCAGACCTTTTTCCACTCCCAGCACAAAGACACTGGTCGAGAGAGCATCTGCGTCCAGGCTGTTGCCGGCCAGTACGGTAACGCTGGCCAGGCCATCAACGCTCTTGCCGGTTTGCGGCGACAGGATATGGTGGATGCGGCGACCATCACGGATAAAGTAGCGCTGGTAGTCGCCGGAGGTGGACATGGCCAGGTCGGCGATGGGCAGTCGCATGGCCACCTTTTCCCGATTACGGGGATGCTGGATGCCGACTTCCCAGGGTCGCCCCCGGTGGTCGCCAAGCACATAGCTGTCGCCGCCCAGTGACAACCAGGCATGGGCAATGCCTGCTTCTTTCAAAAGCGCGATGCCCCGATCAATCGCATACCCCTTGGCGATGCCGCCCAGGTCGATGCGGGTGCCGGGAGAACGAAAATGCACGCGATGATCCGGTAGCAAGGCAATACGCTCGGCGCCGATGTGACGTGTGGCATCGGCCAGCGCTGTCTCGTCCGGTGCCTTGCCTTGCCGATAGTCATAGAGATGACCGGCACTGGCAAAGGTGATATCGAAGGCGCCGTCGGTGAGCTGATAGAAATAGAGAGACCGTTCCAGTAGCTGGTAAAACTCCGGGCTGATGGTTTGCGGTGCCTTGTGCCCCAGCCGGTTGAGCCGGGCAAGCTCGCTATCGTCCACCCAGGGGGAGAGCAACTGGTTGAGCCGTTCCATCTCCGTTTCCAGTTGCTGGAACAGGTCGGTGGCATCGTCTTCGGACCACAGGGAGACGCTTGCGCGGGTGCCCATCACATCCCAGTGGTGCTGTTGCCAGTTGGCGTACACGGGGAGTGACAATAGCAGCACAAGGCAGGCAAACAGTGCGCGCAGCGGGTGGGGGCGAAGCATCAGCGTATCCGGGACCAGTGTGTGGATGTTGGCGCTTTGCCAGCAAAGCGCCAACGGTGACGGTCAGGTAATGGTACCACTGACGATGGGCTCGAAGGCGGTGAGCCGGTCCATGGAGTCGCTGTTGCCCAGACTGTGATTGGGGAACTTCTCCGAGAACAAGCCCTGCTCCCCATGAAGCGCCATGTAGTTAAGCCACACGGTCTCTGCCAGCAAGTTCACGTTGTTGGCGGCCGGGGTGCCGGCGGTTTCCACCGAGGCATCCGGGCGCATCCAGCCCAGCTGCTGATGCTGTTCGGCGGTGCCGCCTACGGTATTCAGGGTGGGACGTCCGTTGGGGTTGTAGACCAGGAAGAAGGATGCCGCAGTGGAAGAATTATCGCCGGTCCATTCGCCCTTGCCACGGCCCTCCGCGGAATCATCAATGCGCCCGTTGCTGGCCACGGAGCCATCACTGAACACATAAATCATCAGTGGTACCCCTTTGCGGCGAGCGTATTCCAGGCAGGCGCCCATGCAGCGTCCGGCACGGCGATCACGGATTTCGCCGGTGCCTCGTTCGCCGGTGTGATAGTCAAAGCCGCCCATGCTGATACAGCCGGCACCGGCGTAACCGTTGACGACCAATTTCATTACCGAAGCGGTTTTTTCAAATTCCCGATCGTTGAGTTCGGCGTCCGAGAAGATGCTGAGGATGTCCATGTCCTCACGGATATCCAGGGTGGAAGGATCACCGTAGCGGTCGGTGATATCGGCCGCTTCCACATAACCACAGCGCAGCAGGTTGCGCAGGTTGTCGCGGCGGTTGGCATCGGTCAGGCCGCTGTCGATACGGTCGATGCGCTTGTGGCTGATGCGGGCGATGGATTCCATCACCGACACCGCATCCGCCTGATCAAGCAGGCCGACCAGTTTGCCGGTGTCTACCAGGCCGGTCACATCCGAGCGGCGATCGATTTTGGTGGGGCGGGCCGAGGTAATGATGGAGCGGTCCGGCGCCATGGAGTTGCCGCCGGAGACCGAGCTGCGCGAGCCAATCAGCGACAGCAGTTCGCCGTCGGCGCCAGCGTTGAAGATACCGTACATGGGGTTGTGAGGATTGTTGGCGGTATCATTTTCCGAGCGCGCCGGAATCACGCACCCATTCACGTTGCCGACGGCATTCTGTGCCTTGTCCAGGATGCCCAGCAGGAAAGGCGAATCGCTGTGAAAAGCCAGCCCAAGATCCGTGTTGATAGTGGTCGGATCATTGTTGGGTGCCATGTTGCCGGGCAGGCCCAGTTTGGAGTAGCCAGCACTGCTGAGAAAATCCTGTTGTCCGCCCTGGCCCCCCACCAGCACGTTGGAGCCGGCGATGTTGGCGCCGCCAGCCAGATCGAAACAGATAAAGGGAATCTTGCCGGCGCCGGCGGCAGCGATACCGCAATCGGTTTTCATCCCTTCCAGGTCGCCGGACAGGGCGGCCATGGCCTCGCGGGGATCACTGAACAGCCCGAACAGGCCCACGCTGCCGAAGGCGGCACCGGTGATCAGGCCGCGCCCCAGCATGTCCCGGCGGCTGACCGGCTTGCCATGTCCCAGGTTTAACAGCGGTGCATCCGGGTGCAGGGGCTGTCGACGTTTTCTGAAAAAGTTACGTTTCATGATTCTGTCCCCAAACAGGCTCTATTGCATCAGCATGGTGGCGCTGCCCAGCATGGCCGCACAGGCCGCCTTGGCGGCAGTGGCGGTGCGTTCCACGCAGTCGCTGCTGCACTGGGTCAGGTTGGTATCAAACAGCAGCTGTTCCAGTTCTCCTTCCACATCGGCGCGGGCCGGCTGGTCGGCCTGACCATTGCCGACCATGCGTTCGAATAGCGGTGAAATCACCCAGTCACGCCATTGCTGAGGGGTGATGGTGTTGGCGCCGGCGTTGTAGTTGAGCCCCACGAACAGGGGGGGAATGGCGGCATCATTGGTGCGTTCGGCCTCCACCAGCGCATTGCAGTATTCAATGGCTAACTGGGCGACGCCCACCTGGTGAGCAGTGAGGAACGCCTCGATGTTTTCCTCGCTGGGCAGTTGGGTGCGCAGGCGCTGGTAGGTGTCGGGCACATCGCCGTAGCCTTCCGGGACCCGGGTAAGGATGCTCATGGTGGCGTTGATTTCCGCAAAATTGCGGAGCCCGGCAAGAGGTTGCTCGCCGTATTCATTGGGTGTCAGCGGCAGGGGCTGTGGTTCGGTGTGAACATGGGTATGGCTGCCCAGGCGTTCGAAGGTCAGGAAGAATTCGTCATTGTCCTGACCCTGTTCCACCGGTAGCAGGGTGCCCAGGCGTGACAGGGTTTCCCCCTGTTCGCTGTAGCCGTCACCACCGATCTGCGTATCCAGGGTGGCGAAGGCTTGCGCCACGTCCGGCACCTGGCCGTTGATGCCCAGCCGCAGGCCGGCCAGGGGAACTTCATCACTGACAATGTCCTGTTCCAGGTTGATGAAGTAGGGGGCGGCGAACAGGTAGCTGAAATTATCAAAGCGGGACACTTCAAACACCACATAGGCACCGGGTTGATCGATCAGGTGGCCAATATAGAACGGCAGGAAGTAACGCTCGCCCACGCCGGCGTCAAAGTTGGTGCGAATCTGTGCTTCGGTGAGGGCGCGGTTATGGATGGCAGCAAAACGGATCACGCCTTCCCAGGGTCGGTCACTGGAAGCTTCATTACCCAGCACCAGGGCAAAGGTGTCATCCCAGGTGTTGAGAAGGGCGGGGGTGACCGGGTCAGTGGCACCATTACGCACGCCATTGATGTAGATCTGCCGGCCGTTTACCGGATCAAAGGTCACTGCCACATGCTGCAGACTGGCCTGCAGCGGGTCATCGGCGGTGTCCAGTGCCGGTTCGCCGTTGCCGTCGGTGGCTTCGCCGATTCGCTGAAGTACCTGATAGTTGCTGCCGCTTTGCGCCAGGGTCAGGTTGCGGGCGTCCGGGCCGGCGGAGTAGCTGATGATGTGCGCATCATCCTGGCCGGTGCTGGCGGGTACCAGCCAGGCTTCCAGTGTCAGCTCGCCGGTGGCACGGATCATGTCGCTGAGTTTCTTGCTGGTGGCCGTGCTGCCCTGGGCCTTGCCGTTGTTGAGGCGGATGCCCCAGCCGCCTTCCCAGGTCACGTCGCCGCTGAACTGGAGGTGAATGGCCGGGTCCACGCCGGAGCTGTCAAAGGCGGTCAGGCCTTCGCCGGTCTTGAATTCATAGCGGGCGATGATGTTGCTTTCGTAGCGGCCGCCACCGGCAGCCAGGGTGCCGTCGTCCACATTCAGTGACTTGCTCAGCACCAGGTCGCTGTCCGGCGCGGTGGGGATGATGGCATCCGCCATGGCACGAATGGCATTTTCCATGGCCTGGGCATCACTGTCGCAGTCGTCGCTCCAGCAGTTGTGGCTGTCTTCGCCCAGGCGCTCGACCAGTCGGCTCAGCTCCGGGCTGTTCAGGTCTATTTTGCTGCGCGCGGCAATGTAGGCCTCGTTCACGTCATCCGCGGCCAGGTAGGGGCCCTGCGGAGTGTTGGCGTCACTCTGGTGGCAGTCGCTGCAATGGTCATCCAGAAGCGGGTAGACATGAGTCTGGAAGAGACTGGGATCCTGGGGGAAGTTCTTGCTGTTTCCCGGGTCCTTGATTGGCGGTTCTTCCAGTTCCGTGGTGCCGCCGCCCAGTCCCAGGCTTTCGCCTGCCCAGGCGCTGATCCAGGTGCTGATCTGGTCGGCACAGAACTGCGGGTCGGATTCCCAGCAGTTATGCCCGCCGGCCACTTTCTGAACCATCTGCGAGGACGCAGGCTGGTTGAGGTTGATCAGCGGGTTTGCCGCTGAATAGGCCTGGTTGATATCGCCGGTCTGCAGGAAAGCCGGTTGCTGGTCACGGTGACAGGCGCCGCAACGCTGTTCACTGACCAGGTTATTCCAGATGTAGATCTTGAACGCGGAGACGTCGGCGTTGCGCGGCGCCGGGCCATCATAATTGACGTTGTTGTTGCCGCCACCATTGTTGCGATTCGGGGTGGTGTCGGAGCCGCTGCCGCTGCCGCCGCAGCCGCTGATCAGTGCGGCACAAAGTACGCTGACAAGTGGAAGATATCGCATCGCCTCAGTCCCCCATGCAGTAGGTGGCCGCATCGGCAAACAGCGTCTTCATGCGGTAGTTATCATTTTTGAACTGACTGGTCATGCTGGCCAGTTGGGCGGTGTCGTTCCCGTCTGCGGGCTTGCGCAGGCAGACGGCCTCAAACACTTTTTCTGCCTGGCAGGTAGCAAATACCTCGCTGTGGGCCAGCTCCCGCCCCAGGCTGGCGGCGCCACTGCCACTGCCGTTCAGGTTCGGGTCCCAGCCCAGGTTGGCATTGGGGCCTTCACGCCAGTAATTGTCCCAGCTGTCGTCGGGGGTGATGTAGCCCCAGGGAAAGTTGTTGCTGTTGATCAGATATTTGCCTTGCACCCGGGTGCCGGTGTCCGGGTCGGCACTGGTGTTGTAGACCATGCGGCCACCATCCCCTTCCTGGGGGCCTTCCCAGTCGTAGTAGGCAAATCCCTGGGCCAGTGGGTCCATGCCACTGTGACAGCTGATGCAGTTGTTACGGAAAATCCGGCTGTCGCCGCCCGGGCTACGGCTCACATCCTGGCGGATGCGGTCGGAGGGGCGGGTGGTGTCCTGGACCTGTTCCAGGTCTCGGCAGAGATGGTTCATCAGGGTAAAGCGCAGCATGGCCCGATTGGTGCCGGCATAGAAAAAGGCATTGGCAGCGGCACGGGTGGTCAATACACCGGCCACAGCCTGGGAGGGGGTGCCGTACTGGCTGGCCTGGCTGCTGGCAGAAAGCACCTCGGCCAGGTTGGCGTGCTGGCTCTCCAGGTTGCGGTAATGGGCATTGCTGTCCGCAGAGGCTGCCGGACTGACGTTGCCCACATAAAGCAGGTCATCGTAAAGAATGCGGCGAAAGTCCAGATCGTCGCGAATCGCGCCAATCACCGTGGCGGTGTAATCATTCAGGGGAGCGAACACATCCTGGGCTTCATTGGTCCAGGGTGTGGCGAATTGCTTGAGTGTGACGTTATAAAACGCCGGGTGCTCCATGGCCAATTCGGCGGCATCACGGGGGCCGCTGGAGGCATTGCCCTCGATCAGGTTCACCATGGTGTTCAATGTGGCGGCATCCGCCGGCACGCCGGCAAGACGGTTGTGTATGCGTTGCGCCTGGTCGCGACTGTTGGCCATGCCTGTTACAGGCAGGCTCAAAGCCAGCGCCACCAGAAAGATCCCCCGATAGCCTTTCATGGCTGTATCCTTTTTCTTTGTTACGGTGTCGGTTGGTTGCCATTGGTTGGCAGCCCAAAGCGACTGTTTAACAGATTTCCCGTTTCCCGCAGTTATTGTCCATGACATTCTGCATCAGGCTCTGTGAATTGGGGCCCAGAAAATCAAGATCGGATTCGCGATACTGACACAAACCAGAAAAAAACGGACGAACGGTGGAAATAATGAGGGTACCTGTCCTGCTGGGCTTGCTCATGGGGATGAGTGGCTGTGGTGGCATGGACGGGGGGGATCAGCAAAAAGACCCCACGGTAACCGATATCCCGGTGGCGTATGTGCAGCGAGATCTGCCCAGGGATGAAGACGGTGGCATCGTGATGGAGTCTCTGGAGGAGCCGGTTTCATTCCAGGCCGGTGCCAGGCTGATGGTGCGCGACAGCGCTTCCTCCCGTGCTGTGGCTCGCGATATCACCACGGCGATTCTGGGCGATGGCCATGATATTCGTGACCTCACTGTCAGCTACGACGGAAGCCGCCTGCTGTTTTCTGCCCGGGCGCCGGAGATTGAGGACGCGGATGAGGACGAACAACCGACCTGGAATCTCTGGGAGTACGACTTTCAATCAGGCGCGGCTCGGCGGCTGATCAGCAGCGACCTGCGTGCCGAAGAAGGGCAGGATCGATATCCGGCCTATTTGCCGGATGGTCGCATCGTGTTTGCATCCACCCGTCAGCGCCAGGCCCGGGCCCGCTTGCTGGACGAGGGAAAACCCCAGTTCACCCCGTTGGAGGAGGGTCGCGATAACGCCGCCTTTGCCTTGCACGTAATGAGTGCCGATGGCGTGGAGATCGAGCAGATCACCTTCAACATGAGCCATGATGTGGCGCCACTGGTAGGCCGTGATGGCCGAATCCTGTTTCTGCGCTGGGACAACAAGGACAACGAAAATCGCTTTGATCTGTACCGGGTGAATCCGGATGGCAGTGGTTTGTCGCCGCTCTATGGCGCTGATAGTCATGACGCCGGCGATGATCGCACCCGGGAATTCCTGCCCCTGTCCCTGATGGGGGATGGGCGCCTGCTGACCGCCGCCCGTTTGCGTGAAGCCGGAGCCGGGCAAATGCAGCCGCTGGCCATCGATATCGATAACTTCGTCAATCGAGAGGGTCCGCTCCATGGGCGGGTGGCCAGTCAACCGGAGCAGGTCCTGCCCGGTCCGGCTGCCACCCTGGATGACACAGTGGCCGTGGAAGGCCGATTGGCGGATTTGGTGAGCATGGATGATGGTTCAGGCCGGTTTCTGATGGCCTGGTCTCCCTGTCGTTTGCTGGAGGGCGATACGCTGCGCCCCTGCACCGCGGATTACCTGGGTCAGGGGCTGCCGGAAGCGCCGCCGGCTTTCGGTCTGTGGATCCTGGATCCCGCTGAGGGTACCCAGCGCCCTGTCGTCTCCCCCCGGGATAATCTCTGGGTGACCGAGCTGGCGGTGGCCACGCCGCGCAGCTTGCCGTCCCAGGCCCTGGATAGTGTCCGGGATGAGGCGCTTGCCGAGGAAAATCTGGCACGGCTGGATATCCGCAGTGTCTACGACATGGACAGCCGTTTCGTCACCTTCAACACGCCTGGCTTGCCGGGGATTGCCTCCCTGGAACAGTACCGGGATCCCTCCCTGGTGACGCCTTCACAACGGCGGGTTCGGTTCCTGCGTATTACCAAGGGGGTGCTGATTCCCGATGAGGATGTGCGGGATATCGCCGGTGCCCAATTCGGGCGGGCGGCGAATTTCGGCATGCGTGAGATCGTTGGCTATGTTCCCGTGGAGCCGGATGGCTCGGTGCGGGTGCAGGTCCCGGCGGATGCGCCGTTGGGTTTGCAGCTGGTGGATGCGGACGGCAAGTCGGTCTATAACCGGCATGGTGCCTGGATCAACGTACGGCCCGGAGAAACCCTGCAGTGCCAGGGGTGTCATGCCAACAATTCGCCGCTGCCCCATGGCCGTACCGATGGCATGGCGCCCTCCATCAATACCGGCGCGCCATCTACCGGTCAGCCGTTCCCGAACACTCGCACGGATGTGGTGGGCTTCGCCGATGCTGGCGAAACCATGGCACAGGCCCTGACCCGGCTCTACCCGGAACGGGAAATTCCCAGTATCGATATGCGTGATTTTGATGCCTGGAGCGACCCGGCACCGAGTGAAGACTGGCTGTTGGCCTATGCGGACCTGGAGACGCTGGCGCCGGCTACCGTGCAGTGTCAGCAGCAATGGCAAGCGGAATGCCGCACGGTGATTCACTACGAGGATCATATCCAGCCGCTTTGGGATTTGCCCCGCCAGGCGGATGTGGATGGCAATCTGCAGGACGTGACCTGTTCTTCCTGCCACAACCGTCGCGATGCCATGAATGCGCTGCAGGTACCCCCTGCCCAGCTGGAGCTCACCGGTGAAGCTTCAGCGGACCAGCCATTACAACCTACCAGTTACCGGGAATTACTGTTCAACGACAACGAGCAGATCCTGGAAGACGGGGCGTTGGTGGATCGCCTGGTGATCGTCACGGATGGGGAAGGCAATGTCGTTTACCAAACTGATGAAGACGGCGAGCTGATTCTGGATAACATGGGTAATCCTGTTCCGGTGACAGAAACAGTACCGGTAGCCTCGGTGATTCGTGCCGGGCAGGCGCGCAATTCGGCGGCATTCTTTGATACCTTTACCGGCGGGGGAGTCCACGACGGCTGGTTGACGGCAGAAGAACTGCGATTGCTGGCAGAATGGATCGACCTGGGGGCGCAACTGTATAACGATCCGTTCAGGGTCCCCGAAAACTGAGAAGGCGATCTGTCGGCTTAGTTAGCCTGACAGGGGTCGATGACATCTTTTCCACTGGACCGATGGCATCTGAAGACAAGCCCGGGATTGTGACGCCGGGCTTATTGACTGTTTGATTGAAAGGGGAGACGCACCCGTTGCGCCTTGTAGTTGTCCTGTTATCCATGTTGGTGCTGTTCCCGGCCCAGGCGGTCTCATCCGAACCGGCGCCAGCCTTGCAAGTCAAGGTTGCCGAGCCCTATGTGGAGGTTCATACCGGGCCGGGCCGTGGCTATCCGGTATTCCATGTGGTGGAGCGCCATGCTCCGTTGACCCTGTTGTTTCAGCGCGCGGGCTGGATCAAGGTGGAAACACCGCGCGGACGCATTGGCTGGGTGCCCCGCAAGGCCTTGCTGAAAACCCTGGATGGCACCGGTGAGACTCCGGAATTGCAACACCTGGGCTATGAGGACTTCACGGGGGGGCACTGGCAGGCATCGGTGCTGGCGGGGGAGCTGGACGGGGTGACCTCACTGGCCGTCGGAATGGGTTACCGGTTCACCGAAAATTTCACAGCAGAAGCCATGTTTACCCAGGCCAGCGGTAATTTTTCCAACAACAAGCTGCTTGAGTTGAACCTTCAGCATCAGCTTTTCCCGCGCTGGCGAGTCTCCCCCTACGTGATGCTGGGAACCGGCCGTGCCAGTATTGAACCCCGGGCCACTCTGGTGCGCCCGGAAAACCGTGACGAGACACTGGCCTTTGCCGGTGGCGGCCTGAAAGTCTATCTCGCCCGCGGCTTTGTATTACGGGGTGAATACCGGAGCTATGTGCTGTTCACCGAAGAAAACGACAACCGGAATCTGGAAGAATGGAAACTCGGTTTCTCCCTGCTGTTTTAACGTTGTGCCTGTTGCCTCTCACAGGGTATGGGCAAGAGACGAACCATCAACAAACCTCCATCCAGGATGCTGACCCGGGATCGGTGCTGGATCCTGAAATCGAACGCCGCCGTATCAAGGAAGCGGACATTGATACGGAAAATTTTGAGGCGGGTATCTACGCGGGCATTCTTTCCATCGAAGATTTCGGTGCCGAGCCGGTAGTCGGGGTGAGGCTGGATTACCACTTGTCCGAGGATGTGTTCTTCGAAGCGGTATTGGGCCGGGCGGAGGCAGGTGAAACCAGTTTCGAAACCCTCAATGCCGGGGTGCGACTGCTCAATGATGACGAGCGCGAGTTTACCTATTACCAGGCGTCGGTAGGCTACAACCTGCTGCCAGGCGAAGCCTTCCTGTCGGGGGGGCGTACCTTTAACAATGCCCTCTACTTGCTGGGCGGGGCGGGCATTACGGATTTTGCCGGCGATGAGCATTTCACTCTGGGTGTTGGTGTGGGGTATCGGCTGCTGGTCAATGACCTGATCGCCGTGCGTGTGGATATGAAAGATCACATCTTCAATCTGGATGTGCTGGGGGAAGACAAGACCACTCACAATCTTGAACTGACCGCCGGGGTCAGCCTGTTTTTCTGAAAAGGGTAGGGGGAGCAATAATGAAAAAAACACTGACAATGATACTGGGCGCGTTGGCTTTGCTGTTGGCAAGCAATGCGTACTCTGCGGAGGGGGAGCCCGCGCCGGACTTCACGCTGAAGACCCTTGATGGCACCAACCTGAAACTCAGTGAGCAGCGGGGCACTGTGATCTTGCTGAATTTCTGGGCTTCCTGGTGCGGACCCTGCCGGACGGAAATGCCTCTGCTGGACGCGCTCTATGAGGAATATCGGGATTACGGATTTACCGTGCTGGGTGTCAATCTGGATGAAAACCGTGACCAGGCAGATCGCCTTCTGGACAAGATTCCGGTGACCTTTCCGGTACTGTTTGATCCGCAAAACAGCACCAGTGAAACCTATGGCGTGGATGCCATGCCCACGACCGTACTGATTGATCGCAATGGCGTGGTTCGTCATCACCACCGGGGTTACAAGGATGGCTACATGGATAAATACGAAGAGCAGGTGAAGGCGCTGGTGCTGGAATGAAAACAGTGGGAACGATACGTATTGCCGGACTGATTCTGCTCCTGGCGTTTACCGCCAGCGGTTGCGCCGTCAAACCCTGGCTCAAGCCCTATGACCGCGCCAGACTGGCGGACCCGGTGATGAATGTATCGGCACACCCGATAGCGGAAAGCTACATGGGCCATGTGCATCAGGCCCGGGAAAGCATGCGTGGAGCGGAAGGTAGTGCGGGTGGAGGTTGCGGATGCAACTGATGCGTACGCTTTCGATGGCCTTGCTGCTGGGGGCCAGTACCCTGCTGCAGGCCTCGGTGTTGCCTGAGGACCGGCTGGATGTGTTCTACCATCAGTACGAAGGGGGCGGCATGAAAATCAACGGCCCCTCCGTGCTGGTAAGAAAATCCTTTGCCGACAAGGTGGCAGTGCATGCCAACTATTATGTGGATGAGGTTTCCGCCGCCTCCATTGATGTGCTGGTCAGCGCCAGCCCCTACTCGGAAGAACGTACCGAAAAAAGCGTGGGCGTCGACTACCTGCATGGCAAGGCTATTTACTCGTTAAGCTACGCCAACAGCGAGGAAAATGATTTCGAGGCCAACTCGGTGCACTTTGACATGAGTCAGGATTTTTTCGGTGACCTGACGACGCTGAGCCTGGGGTACTCCAAAGGCTGGGATGAAGTCTTCCGCACCGGTGACAACAGCTTTGCGGAAGAGGCGGATCGACAGCATTTTCGTATCAACCTGTCACAAATCCTGACCCGGAACCTGATGGCCAGCCTGGGTCATGAGCTGATCACCGACGAAGGCTATCTGAACAATCCCTACCGTTCGGTGCGCTATCTGACCTCCGGCGGCAGCTACAGTTTTGAGCCGGAACGTTATCCGGAAACACGCACCAGTGAAGCCACCTCCCTGCGGCTGTCCTACTATCTACCCTGGCGAGCGGGCCTGCATGGGGAATACCGGATCTATGATGACTCCTGGGGCATTGATGCCAGTAGCTGGCAGGTCAAGCTGATACAACCCCTGGGTAGCAACTGGACACTGGAAGGACGTTATCGGGCCTACCAGCAGGGTGATGCGGATTTTTATGCCGACCTGTTTCCTTTCCAGAACGCGCAGAATTTTCTGGCCCGGGACAAGGAGCTTAGCGAGTTCAGTTCCACCGTTGTGGGGTTGGGCATCGGTTTCGAGTTCAGCAAGCCGAACTGGGAAACCATCGACCGGGCAGGGCTGAATCTGTGGGTCGATCGCTTCAGTTTCGATTACGACAACTACCGCGATATCCGTGTCGATACGACCCCGGGCACGGAACCCCTGTACAGCTTTGATGCCACCGTAACCCGGCTGCTGTTTACGCTGTGGTATTAAAGGAGAGTTGCAAGTTGAAAGTTCAAAGTTGAAACGCGGACAAATGTGGTGATTCAAACACAATCACTTGCTCCTGATTCCGGCTCTTTTTATAAAGGCTTGGAGGCGCGGTAAAAATGCAAATCGGCTTCCTCCGGGTTCAAACCCGCGTTCAACTTTGAACTTTCAACTCGTAACTGCTTTATCACAACGAATCCGTCAGCAAAATGCCGAAGCTGAAACGGGTTTCGTAATCGTCGTAGTTGATCAGCGAATCACCGTAACCGCTGAATACCTGTACCAGTCCCTTGAAACGCTTGCTTAACGGGAAGGAGTAGTTGATCCGCCCAGCCCCTTTGTTGTCCGAGCGCAGGTTGTTGCGCACCATCAGCTCAAGCACGTGGTTGCGGAACGGGTAGGCTACTTCCAGCTCGAAATTGCCCATGAATTTTTCGATGTCCGGGTTGTCGTCGCCGGACGTGTCCAGTGGGTCATCTTTCTTCTCTTCGGGAATCCGGTACCAGGGTTTCACGGACCAGTAATAGTCACCGGTCTTGAAGATATAGTTCATGAATACCCGGTTCCAGCTCCGGGACACGGGGACATCCCGACCATTGGACTGGTGGTTGAAACCGGCCACCAGCAGCTCGGAGTCCAGCGGTCCAATCTGCCAGTCGACAGGCTTGGAAATGAAGATCTCCGGCTCGTAGTTGGTTTCCCGAAACGGTGCGGAGATCTCGCTGTTGTAAGCCTGCCAGAAGAAGGTGCCAGTGAAGGCCATCCACAGAGTGACATCATCGACGATGTTTTCCTTCAAGGGGGCCTTGAGCGATAGCTGGAATTTCACCTCGTTGGGTTGCAGATCCCGGTCATCCTTCTCCGGATCATTCCATTGCCGGTTGGACCAGTAGCTATAGGGCAGCAAGTAATTACGGCGGTGAGGGGTAATCACAAAGGGATTGCCGCGGGTGGTGTTCTCCAACGCCAGGCGGGCGCGCAGGGCGTCCTCGTTGGTCCGTTCGCCGGGCAGCTCTTCACCGTTCCGGCACCAGCCTCGCAGCTCTTTCAGGGTAACCTGCTCATTGGCCGTCTGGGCACTGCGCAGCAGGCAGTCGTTCTCCTGCTGGGTTTGACTCATCTCCGCAGGGGGCGCATCGGGAACCGGCGTCTCTTTCTCCGGCGTTTGTGCCGTCTGCTCTTTTTCGCGTTCGGTTGCTTTCGGAGCGTCTTCGGCGAGGACAGGGGAGGCACAGATAGAGGCACTTACCAGTGTCAGGGCCAGCGCCAGAGATTTGCACATGGGGGGATCCTTTTGCGTTGCCGGGCGTTCTGTTTAGCTCATCCAGCTGCCTGTGTTACAGGTTGCTGACTTCCTCGTCGCTCATTGAGCGAGCCTGATCCTCCAACATGACAGGAATGCCATCGCGTACCGGGTAGGCCAGGCCACTGGCCTTGCACTTGAGTTCACCGGCCTTGTCGTCATAGATGAGCGGCGCCTTGCTGACCGGGCAAACCAGAATGTCGAGCAGGTTGGTATCAATCATTTTTACCGTCCTTTGCAGTGATTCCGGGAGTATACCCAATGTCCACCGCGGGGGAGAGAATCCTCCCGCAATCCCTACCGGTTTTTGCAAAAAACCTGTTAAAACAGTTGCCTATACAGGCAAACGCAAGTTTCAAACGCTTGTTTGACTCGCGGGTCACAAATAGGGGTAGAGGGGGGATTGAGGCCTGACCTAAGATTAGCGTCCCAAATAGCTGGCGAGCCCACGGCCCGCCTCATTGTCACCGATCATTTTAGGGAGATTTGAGATGCCGGATTACAAGGCTCCCCTGCGCGATATGCGCTTTGTGCTGAATGAAGTCCTGGACATCGATGGCCATTACCAGGGCCTCGGTCTGGAAGAGGTCAACAGCGAACTGCTGAACGCCTTCCTGGAAGAGGGCGCCAAGTTTGCCGAGAACGAGCTGGCTCCCCTGAACCGTTCCGGTGATGAGGAAGGCTGTGGTTTCGACAACGGTGTGGTGACTACGCCGAAAGGCTTCAAGGAAGCCTACGCCAAGTACGTGGAAGGCGGCTGGCCGGCCATGGGCGGCGACCCGGAATTCGGCGGCCAGGGCCTGCCCGGTTCCGCCGGTATCGCCATCAGCGAAATGACCGGTACCGCCAACTGGTCCTGGAGCATGTACCCGGGTCTGTCCCACGGTGCCGTAGCGACCATCGAAGAGCACGGTACCGACGAGCAGAAACAGGCCTACCTGCCGAAACTGACCAGCGGTGAGTGGACGGGCACCATGTGTCTGACCGAGCCCCATTGTGGTTCCGACCTGGGCATCCTGAAGACCAAGGCCGAGCCCAACGCGGACGGCTCCTTCAATATTACCGGTACCAAGATTTTTATTTCCGCCGGTGAGCACGACATGGCCGAGAACATCGTCCATATCGTACTGGCCCGTCTGCCTGACGCGCCCAAGGGCACCAAGGGTATCTCCCTGTTCATCGTGCCCAAGTTCATGACCGACGGTAACGGCGGCGTTGGCGAGCGCAACACCGTGACCTGTGGTTCCATCGAACACAAGATGGGCATCAAGGCCTCCGCCACCTGTGTGATGAACTTTGACGGTGCAAAAGGCTACCTGATCGGCCCGGAGAACAAGGGTCTGAACTGCATGTTCACCTTCATGAACTTCGCCCGTCTGGGTACCGCTATCCAGGGTGTGGCTCACGCCGAGCTGGGTTTCCAGGGTGGTCTGACCTACGCCAAGGATCGTCTGGCCATGCGCAGCCTGTCCGGCCCGAAAAACCCGGAAGGTCCGGCAGATCCGATTATCGTTCACCCGGACGTGCGTCGCATGCTGCTCACCTCCAAGGCGTTCGCCGAGGGTGGTCGTGCCCTGGTTTACCTGTGTGCCCAGCTGGGCGACAAGGTGAAGCTGGAGAAAGACGAAGCCGCCCGTAAGGAAGCGGATGAACTGATGGCGCTGCTGACCCCGATCGCCAAGGCGTTCGTGACCGAAGCGGGTCTGGAAGCGGCCAACCACGGTGTGCAGATCTACGGTGGTCACGGCTTTATCCGTGAGTGGGGCATGGAGCAAAACGTGCGTGATGCCCGTATCTCCACCCTGTACGAAGGCACCACCGGTATCCAGGCGCTGGATCTGCTGGGCCGTAAGGTGATGATGACCCAGGGTCAGGCCCTGCGTAACTTCACCAAGATCGTGCACAAGTTCTGCGAGAGCAATGCCGACAATGCCGACCTGAAGGAACTGCTGGAGCCCCTGGCTGGCTACAACAAGGAATGGGGCGAGCTGACCCAGGCCATTGGCATGCAGGCCATGCAGAACCCGGATTACGTTGGTGCCGCGTCCGTGGACTACCTGATGTACTCCGGCTACGTGACCCTGGCGTACCTGTGGGCGCGCATGGCAGCCGTGGCGCACGCCGCACTGGAATCCGGTGCCGGTGACGAGGACTTCTACAAGGCCAAGATCAGCACGGCCAAGTTCTACTTCAAGCGCATCCTGCCGAGAGCGGCGGGTCACAAGGGCTCCATCGAAGGCGGCCTGGACTGCCTGATGGAACTGGACGCGGAACACTTCGCGTTCTGATCCGGCGTTGATGCCAGTAAAAAAACCCGCCCTCATCCGGCGGGTTTTTTTTTGACGGTAGGAGCGGACACCATGACGGGCATTTTTCGCTATAGTGTCGTCACAAAAATATGACAGGGATGGGGGATATCCATGAAGAAGTTGATTGCACTGGTTCTGGTGCTGGTTGTGGCGTGGCTGGGGCCACGTTCTATGTGGGCATGCGTGCGGAGACACTGTTTCGCGAGGAGGTCGCAGGCCTGGAAGTGATTCCGGGGCAGCGGGATATCATCGTTGATGTGTTCAGTTATGAGCGCGGGCTATTCCGCGCCAGGGCGGTGACTTGCCTGATCATTCAGGGTGAGATGGCGTCAACGGCCAACCTGGGTGCCATGTCGGGAAAAATCTGTTCTCTCAGCACGATTCACCACGGCCCCTTCGCCTGGACCGATGACGGTCTGTTTGTGGGCATTGCCGCCAGCGAGGAAGTGCTGGATTTGAGCGAGTTGCCTGCGGAAATGACGGCCATGGTGAGCGAGATTTTCCAAGGCAAGCCCCCGGTGACGGGTTATAGCCGCTATGGCTTTGACGGCAGCCTGACCATGAAAGTGGCGGTGGCGCCGGTAAACCTGGATTCGCCCATGGGTAAGGTGGTCCTTGAAGAGCTGCAGCTGGACGTGTTGCGGCCGACGGCGGGGGACTACCCGGTCAATGCCTACCTGTCACTGCAGGGGCTGGATGTGTCGTCACCGAAAATGGGGTTTGCAGTGGATTCGCTGACCGGGTCGGTGGATGTGATTGCCATGTTGGGCGGAGAATTGCCGCTGGCAAATATCAATTTTACCGGCAAGCAGCTGCGCTGGTCCCAGGGTCAGCAGCCGATGCTGGCGTTTGATCTGACCCTGCAGGGCACCACCAAGGACCACGGTGACACCCTGAGTGGCGACAGTCGACTGTGGCTGGACCAGGTGGCCGGTCCCATGGTGCCGCTGCCCATGGACAGCGCCTATCTGGGCATGGAGTATGCCGGCCTGGACAAGCAGGCCCTGGTCAGGGTGCATGCCCTCAATCGGGAAATGGATGAAATCCAGACCCGGGCCCTGATGGGCGCCCTGTCCGGAAACGGAGAGCAGGCTGACATGGAGCAGCAGATGATGCGTATGCAGAGTCTGCTGGAGGAGATGACGCAGGTAGCCGCTGAGCAACTGCTGCGCCCCGGGGACAGTGAACTGGCATTGCAGATGCTGGTGGATGACCAGGGGGAGCGGCAGCTCACCCTGGACAGCAAGGCCCGTTACCTGGGGGTCGAGGGTGGCAACCTGCCCACCTTGGAATTGATGGCCCTGAGTGAAGAGCAGTTCCAGCAGATGCTGGATATTCAGGCGCACCTGGATATGCACCAGGGGCTGGTGCCGCCGCCCTATGCCGACCGCCTGGTGGCCCTTGCCGAGCAGGGCGTTGTGGAGCGACAAGGCGAGCGCTGGCGTAGTGTGATCAATGTCGGTAACGGGGTCCTGAGTCTCAACGGTCAGCCCGTGAGCCGGACCCAACTGCAGGCACGGGTGCAGGCCATCTCCGCTCCTGACAGTGACCCGCAGGCCGAGGAAACCGAGACCCTTCAGGTCGATTGACCCGCAAAACCCGCCGTCTGGCGGGTTTTTTATTCCCCGTAAAATCGGGCATGCTGTAATTATTCTCTCGCGGGTCCATTGCCTTCTAGGAGGGGAGACATGGGTACAGTCAGAGTGCTGTGCTGGCGCTCACTAGCGATGCTGTTTGTGCTACTGGGAATGATCGGTGTGGTCGTTCCGGGCATGCCCACCGTGGTCTTCTTGCTGCTGGCGGCATGGGCCGGGAGTCACGGCTGGCCACAGCTCGAGCGCTGGCTGTTACAGCATCCCCGTCACGGGGGGCATATCCGTCAATGGCGCGAACACGGTGCCATTCCCCGCCGCGCGAAGTGTGCAGCGTCCACCATGATGCTCATCAGCATTGCGCTGATCAGTCTGTCATCGGCGCCTGATTACGTGAAAATCGGCGTGCCACTGCTGCTTTGCGGGGTGTTGCTGTGGATGTGGCGCCGGCCGGAGCCGATTGAATAGGCCAGGGGTATCGCCGATACCGAACGACGCTGTCCGATGCTCGCAAACCGTGTCTTCTCCCTCTTCCCTCCACTCGCTGCGTGATTGAAGCGTGATGCCATGAACGGCGGGTCACAAATAACCCTGTTACCCGGCGCCCTGGCTGCCTAAAATTTGCGCCCTGCCAACTTTCAGGAGATGTGCAAATGGCGACCTATAAAGCGCCCCTCGAGGACATGCGTTTTGTTCTCAACGATGTGTTCAAAGCGGATCAGCTGTGGGCTTCCATGCCTGCCACCGCCGAGGTAACCCGCGACCTGTCCGACGCCATTCTGGAAGAAGCGGGCAAGATGACCGAAGGCCTGTTGTTTCCGTTGAACCGTAATGGTGATGAGCAGGGTTGTACCTGGAATGACGGGGATGTGACCACCCCCGACGGGTTCAAGGACGCGTTCAAAACCTTTGCCGAAAATGGCTGGAGTGCGTTCTCCGGTAATCCGGAATTCGGTGGCCAGGGCATGCCCAAATCCCTGGCGGTGCTGTTCGAGGAAATGATGCACAGCGCCTGCTCGTCTTTCGCCCTGTATCCTGCGCTGACCAGCGGTGCCTGCCTGGCCATCGATGCCCACGCCAGCCAGGAACTGAAAGAGCAGTATCTGCCCAAGCTGTACAGCGGTGAGTGGAGCGGCACCATGTGCCTCACCGAGCCTCACTCCGGCACGGATCTGGGGATCCTGCGTACCAAGGCTGAGCCCAACGACGACGGTTCCTTCAACATCACCGGTACCAAGATCTTTATCACCGGTGGTGAGCACGACATGACCAGCAATCATGTTCACCTGGTGCTGGCGAAACTGCCGGATGCCCCGGCCGGTTCCAAGGGTATTTCCCTGTTCCTGGTGCCCAAGTTCCTGCCCGACGCGGACAACAACGCGGGCGAGCGTAATGGCGCTACCTGTGGCTCCATTGAGCACAAGATGGGCATCAAGGGTTCCGCTACCTGTGTCATGAACTTCGACAGCGCCAAGGGCTGGATCATTGGCGAGCCCAATCAGGGGCTGGCCTGCATGTTCACCATGATGAACTACGAGCGTCTGTCCATCGGCCTGCAGGGTCTGGGCCTGGGTGAAGTGAGCTATCAGAGCGCCGTGGACTACGCCCGCGAGCGCCTGCAGGGCCGCAGCGCCACCGGCGCAAAAAATCCCAACGGCCCGGCTGACCCGATCATCGTTCACGGTGACGTACGGCGCATGCTGATGAACATGCGTGCCATCAATGAGGGTGGCCGTGCCCTGGCTGCCTACGTGGGCATGCAGTTGGACACCGCCAAGTTCAGCGACGATGCGGACGCCAAGAAAAAGGCGGAAGACCGGGTTGCGCTGCTGACTCCGGTAGCCAAGGCTTTCTTCACCGATCGCGGTCTGGATACCACCATCACCGGTCAGCAGGTTTTCGGTGGCCACGGTTATATCCGTGAGTGGGGCATGGAGCAGTTCGTGCGCGACTGCCGTATTTCCCAGATCTACGAAGGCACCAACGGCATCCAGGCGCTGGACCTGGCGGGCCGGAAAGTGGCCCGTAATGGCGGCAAATCCGTGGAAGCCTTCCTGGCGGATGCCCAGGCCTGGGTTGAAGAAAACAGCGGTAACGGCCAGCTGGCTGCGATCAGCAACGAGCTGCAGGCGGCACTGACCCTGCTCAAGGACGCCACCGACGAGCTGCTGTCCCAGGCGGCTAACAACCCGGACGCGATCAGCGCTGCCGCTGTGGAGTATCTGGACCTGTTCGGTTACGTGCTCTACGCCTGGCTGTGGGCACAGATGCTGGCGGCCACCGACGGTCGGGATGATGACTTCGCCAAGGCCAAGCGTATTACCTGCCAGTACTACTTCCAGCGCATCCTGCCCAAGGCCCATGCCCTGTTCGCCCAGATCAAGAGTGGCGCGGATACCATGATGGGTCTGGACGGCGAGTTGTTCTGAGTGAAAAGTTGAAAGTGCAACGTTAAAACGCGGGAGAGGTTATCCCGTACTGAAAACCAAGAGGCCGCGCCCAGTACCTGGGCGCGGCCTCTTGCGTTTAGTGAAACCAGTGCGTTTTTCCGCGGTTCAACTTTACGCCGTTGACGCTCAACGGCCTCTACGGAAACTGCATATTCAATGGAGAGCTTGCTTCCAGTGATTCCGCCCGGTTCGGTTCATCGATAAAGGGGTTGCGGTTGCCCTGCACCTGTTCGATCACGTTGTTGCGGCGACGTTCCTCGTCATCCACCGGGTCATCCCGATTCCAGCGCTGGTACATTTCCAGCGTTCCCAGCAAGGGGATGTCGTAGCGGTCGTACAGATAGAGCATGGCCCTGGCCACATCGCCCTTGGCGGACCGGGGTGGCTCGAAAACCTGAAAGGCCTGTTTATAGCCGCATTGGGAGTCGGTTGCTGTGGTGGCAGGCAGATCACCCAGCAGGGTACGGCGCCGGTCCAGTTCGGCGCGGCGGGTTACCGGGAACAGGCTGTGGCGATCCCGTGTTGCATTGGCGAACTGCTGGTTGCTTTGGCAAAGGCGGCTGGTGCGACAGCCAAAGTGTTGAGCCAGTCGGCGTTCATCATAGATATGTTCAACAGAGACCCGATCCCCGGGCTGAAACGCTTCCTGGCAATAAAGCGTCTTGCCGCCATTGGCATACACCTGTTGCAGGAATTGTTGTTCAGGTGAATCGCCATAGCTGATGGCTACTGGCAAGAAAAATGCCAATAGGACCAGTGAAAACTTGTTCATATTGTGAGTCCCGTCACATGTCTTCTCTTGCCATCTTAGCCCCCAAAGGCAGAGTGACAGCTAACTACAATGTATACCGGGGAGATGGAAGGTGCCAATGGTCGGACTAGCGGTTGTCTAACAAGAGCGCCACGCAATCGCCAATATGTGCGTCAATCGCACTGTCTGGCGGCATTCGCTCCGGGGATAAAAGCGCGCACAGCTGGAACTCGGCTTTCACCATACCCAGGAACTGACGGGCAGTGTGCGGGGTGGGCAGTGAGGCGGGTAATTGCCCCTGTCGTTGCAGGTGATCCAGATATTTCTCCAGCTCATTGAGCAACAACGCCGGGCCCGCCAGATACGCGCTGCGAGCCAGTTCCGGAGAGGCCGGTGCCTGGGTGATCAACAGTCGGTACAACTCCAGGTTGACCGGTTCCAGCAACGCAAACACGAAGTTGCGGGCAAGCACGGTCAGCCCTTCCCGCGCCGGCATCCCGGTGACATCGATGGCGCGGACGTCCTCAACCAGCTTGTCGGTGTGATAGCGAATCACCGCACTGAACAGCCCCTGTTTGTCACCAAAATAGTCATAGAGGCTGCGCCTGGAGCCGCCGGCCCGGGCAATGATCATGTTCAGAGTCGTGCCTTCGTAGCCATGCTGCAGGAACGTTTCCGTAGCGGCTTCGAGAATGGCTTGCTGACGCTTCTGGCCGCGCTGGCTAAGGGGTTGTTGCATGAAAGGGCCGACAAGTGAACAGGAAAAAAGGGGTCCGGGCACCGGGTTTTCGGCAAACGGGTCACCCTATTGTGCCCTGCGGGAGCAGGCAGGTCAGCAGTGGGTACCGGTATGTCCATGATAGCCGTCACATCCGGGCAAAGGGTCATCATTTTATGGTTGATATATAAATAAGAATCAATATCATTGCGATTCGTTTTTGTATCAGCCATGGAGGCGGACCACTGTCATGACCTTGCCGGGTTTGCTGTTTTCCGGTCGCAAAGCAACCTTTGTGGCTGTCGTTGTGCTCAGTGTGCTCAGTGCCTTGCTGAGTGTGGCCGTGCTGGCATTCATCAGTCAGCGATTACTGGCCGGAGGGGCGGAGCTGGGCATGGTGTTGGTGCAGTTTGCCCTGCTGCTGCTGGCGTTGTTGGCCACAGCCACCGGCGCCCAGGTCACTCTCCACCGGCTGGGGCATCGCATGGTCTATGGCCTGCGGCGCGATCTGGTGCGCCGTGTGTTGGCCACGGATATTGAGCAACTGGAAAAGGTGGGGGGGCCGCCTCTGCTGGCGGCACTCAGTACCGATACCCGTAATCTCACTATCGCTTTTGTGCATCTGCCCGAGCTGGTTTACGGCGCCGCGCTCAGTGTGGCGGCTCTGAGCTGGCTGGCCTGGCTGTCGCCGGCCCTGTTTGCAGTCACCGTGGTATGGCTGGTGGCGACCGCAGGGATGGGCATCTGGCTGGTGGGGCGGATCAACTTTCATGTGGGCAAGGTACGGGAGGGTGATGATCACCTGTACCAGGATTATCAGGCCATGATTGACGGGCGCAAGGAGCTGGCTCTGAACCGCGCCCGGGCGGCGCGTTTCTACCAGGAAGAGTTTGACGATCACGCCCGTGCCTACCGTGACCACGTCACCCGCGCGGATATTTTCAATGGCGTGGCCGGCAATATGGCCAATGTGCTGATGCTGGCCCTGATCGGCGTGCTGTTCTATCTGGCGTCCGGGCTGGGCTGGGCCAGCGCCAATACCGCTTCGGTTTTTGCGCTCACCATTCTGCTGTTGCGCACCCCCCTGATTGGCGCTGTGGCCGCATTGCCCACCCTGCTGGCGGCGCGAGTGTCCCTGAAAAAGCTTGCCGGGTTGCAGTTGGCAGAAGGGAATACCGACTTTGCGCTGAAGGGGGAGTCACTGGCCGGTTTCAAGCAGTTGTCACTGAAGGGCGCCTGCTACCGTTATCCGGACCAGGATGGTGTGGCCGGGTTTGAGGTAGGTCCGCTGGACCTGACCGTAAAGCGGGGTGAGCTGATTTTTGTCCAGGGGGGCAACGGCAGTGGCAAGAGCACCTTTGCGCGGCTGCTGACCGGTCTCTATCGCCCCCTGCAGGGTGCCTTGAGCGTGGATGGCCAGCCCATTACCGAAGACAACCGGGTCGCTTATCGACAGCTTTTTTCCTCGGTCTTTACTGATTTCTACCTGTTCAATCGCCTGTTGCAGGGTGACGGCGCCGAGGTGCGCGTCGACGAGGTGGACGACTGGCTGAAGACCCTGGGTATGCAGCACAAGGTGCGCCAGGCGGATGGGCGGCTCAGTGACATCCGGTTCTCCCAGGGGCAGCGCAAGCGGCTGGCGTTGCTGATGGCGGTCATGGAGCAGCGCGACTGTCTGTTACTGGATGAATGGGCGGCGGATCAGGACCCGCAGTTCCGGCAGTTTTTCTACCACGCGTTATTGCCGCGTCTGCAGGCACAGGGCAAAACCATTATTGCCATCACCCACGACGATCATTACTTCGACCGGGCGGATCGGCTGTTGAAAATGGACGCCGGCCAGCTCATCGAGCTGGACGGTCAGTCCGCCAGACACAGCGTGCACGCCCTCCGTGAAGCCGGGGCCTGACTCCCGGCGCAACGGATCATGCCGACAAGGCGAGGAAACCATGAGTATTGATAACCCCGATACCGAATTTCACGTGGTCATTAACGACCAGGAACAGTACAGCATCTGGCCTACCTACCGTCCCGTTCCTGCTGGCTGGCAGCTCGTGGGGATCAGTGGCAACAAGGCTCACTGCCTGGAGCATATCAACCAGGTATGGACTGACCAGCGACCCAGGCGTCTGCGCGACGCTCAGGCCTGATTCTCTGTCACGCAATTTGTAAAGGAGCTGACATGACCGGGTCTGCTTCCCTGTCTGCCCGTCCCGGGCCGCATTGGGTGCCGCTCTCCTACTCCCAGCAACGCTTGTGGGTGTTCAGTCGGTTATCCCCAGACAGCACCGCGTACAATCTGGGAGGTCTTTTCTGGCTGGAAGGGGAGCTGGATATTTCGGCGCTTCAGGCCACCATGAATGTGGTTTTAGGCCGTCACGATATCCTCCGTGCCCGATTCGCGGAATTTGACGGCCAGGCCTGGCAGACCATTGACGCCCACCAGGACAGGGCGCTGGTCATCGATGATGTCAGTGATCAGTCAGACCCGGTCGCGGCCACCTATTCCCTGGCTAGCCAACAGAATGCCATGCCTTTTGATCTGGCGGTGGGTGGGCTGTTGCGTTATCGCCTGGCCAGTCTGGGGGATATCAATGGCAAGCCGGTCCACGCCTTGATGGTCTCCCTGCATCATATTGCCGGCGATGCCTGGTCTCTGGGTGTCTTCATGCAGGAGTTTTTCCTTGTCTATAACTCTCTGCGTGATGGTCGTGAGGTGCCGCTTCCTCCGCTGGAAAGACAGTACCCGGCTTTTGCCGAGGAGCAGCAACAGTGGCTGACCGGTGAGACGGCAGCGCAGCAACTCGCATACTGGCAAGAGACCTTGCAGCATGAAGGCGAGCCGCTGGCATTGCCTTCGCTGAAAAATACCGCAGCAGCGCAGAAAGCCTGTTTTCGTGATTTTTCCCTTTCTGTTCAACAAAACCAGGCGTTGAAAGCGCTGGCCTCCCGGCAGGGTGTCAGTCGCTTCACCGTGTTGCTGGCCGTTCTGGAATACCTGCTTGCCCGCATCACGGGACAGGATAACGTGCGGGTGGGTGTGCCCAGCGCGAACCGCAATGGATCCAACAGTGGGTTGATCGGTTTTTTTGTGAATAACCTGGTGGTGCAGGGGACGCCTCGTCCCGGTGATACCGTCAGTGAATGGATTACCCGCATTCACCAATCCCTGGAAGGCGCCAAGCAGCACAAGGATCTGCCGTTCGAAAAAGTGGTGGATCGACTTTGCCCGTCGCGAAGTCAGGGGCGCCATCCTTTATTCCAGGTGGCGTTCAATTATCGCCAGCAGGGCGCGGGAATGAGTCTGAATCTGGGCAACCTCGTCGTCCGGGTAGAGGATCTGCCGGTGACGGAAACGCCGTTCGATCTGGTGCTGGATGTATGGCCGGATCAGCTAGGCGGCCTGGGTCTGCGCCTGGTGTATGGTGACGGAGCGCTGGATGAGCGTATTGCCGATTGCCTGCAGGCCGGGTTCGAGAACCTGCTGGAACAGTTTCTGGAAGATGCCTCCCGAACCTTGTCCGCACTGACGATCCTTTCCGATGGGGATCAGAAATGGCTGTCTGCCCGGGAACAGGGCCAGGGTGAATGGCAGGCAACCAGTATGGTGTCCCTGTTTTCCCGGCAGGCCGCCGAGCAGGGAAATGCCATTGCCCTGGTGCATGGCGATACCCGGGTTTCCTTTGCCGAGTTGGAAGCCCGCGCCAACCAGTTGGCCCGTTATCTGATCGAACAGGGCGTCGCCGTCGATGAGGTGGTGGGCGTTTCCTTCGAGCGCGGCGTCACCATGATCGAAGCCTTCCTGGCGGTGATGAAAGCCGGCGGCGCCTTCCTGCCGCTGGACCCGGGGTACCCTGCGGATCGTTTGCGTTACATGCTGGAAGACAGTGGCGCGAACCTGTTGCTGACCTCGTCGGATCTGGCTGAGAGCCTGCCCCGTGTTGATGGACTAACCCCGGTGCGAGTGGAGACACTGGCTCTGCAACGTTATTCCCCGACAAACCTGCATAACGAACCGCATCCCGACCAGCTTGCCTACGTCATTTACACCTCCGGTTCCACCGGTAAACCCAAAGGGGTGGCACTGACCCATGGCGGCCTGTCCATGCATGTGCAGACCATCGGGCAGCGCTACGGCATGACACCGGAGGATGTGGAGCTGCAATTTGCGTCCATCAGTTTCGATGGGGCCGTGGAGCGCTGGACGGTGCCACTGGCCTTTGGCTCCCGCGTGGTCATCCGCGACCAGGAACTATGGAGTGCGGAACAATGTTGCGAGGTGCTGGAAAAAGAAAACGTCACCATCGCCTGTTTTCCTCCCAGCTATGTGGGGCCGTTACTGGATTGGATCGAGCAGGAAAAGCCTGAACTAAAAGTGCGTTCCTGGACCCTGGGGGGTGAAGCCTTTACCAGGGAAACCTTCGAGCGCATGCAACAGGTGCTGAAACCGCAGCGGATTCTTAACGGCTATGGGCCTACGGAAACCGTGGTCACGCCCATGCTGTGGGCGGCCTATCCGGGGGATACGCTCACCAGTGCCTACGCCCCCATCGGCACCGCCGTCGGCCCCCGAAAACTCTATGTGCTGGATCAGGATCTTAATCGTGTTCCTGTTGGTGTGGCCGGTGAACTCTATATCGGCAACGAAGTGGGCCTGGCCCGGGGTTACCACGGCCGCCCGGACCTGACCGCCGAACGCTTTCTCCCTGATCCGTTCGGTGAACCCGGCGAGCGCATGTACCGCACCGGGGACCTGGTGCAATTCCGCGACGACGGCGTCATGGAATATCTGGGCCGGGTGGATCAGCAGGTGAAGATTCGCGGTTTCCGTATCGAGCTGGGGGAAATCGAAAGCCGCCTGCTGGCCTTCGACACAATTCGCGACGCGGCGGTGATCGCCCAACCGTCCCCCACCGGCGATCGCCTGGTCGCCTACATTGTCCCACGTCCCCCGGTAGGAGCGGCGCTCGAGCCGCGAATCGACACTGATGCGATCCTGACAGAGCTGTCCCGCACTCTGCCGGACTACATGGTGCCCAGCCAGTTGCTGACCCTGGAGCAACTGCCCCTGACCCCGGCAGGCAAGGTGGACCGCAAAGCCTTGCCGGAACCGCAATGGCAAACCACTAGCCAGGGCGAGCCCCCACAAACCGACAACGAAAAAATTCTCGCCGATATCTGGCAGCCATTGTTGGGCGTGGAAACCGTCAGCCGTGACGATCATTTCTTTGCCTTGGGCGGCGATTCCATTCTGGCACTCCAGGTAGTGAGCCGCGCCAGGCAGCAGGGTCTGGCAGTTAGCCCCAAAGCACTCTTCGAGCAACCGTTGCTCAAGGATCTGGCGGCAGTGGTGGTCAGTGCAGAGGCAACCGTTATTTCCCAGGCGCCCATGCAGGGACCGGTTTCATTGCTGCCGATCCAGCAACACTTCTTCTCCCTGAACCCGCCCAGCCCCAGTCACTGGAATCAGCATTTGTGGCTGGCTCTGGACGCTCCGATGGAGCGGCAGGCTTTGGAGGCCACGTTGCACGCCTTGTATCGACAGCACGATGCGTTGCGTTTGCGGTTCACCAATCACGCAGAGGGGTGGCAGCAGGAATGTCTGCCTGTCGACACACCGCCGGGGGAACTGCTGTGGTGGCGTGAAGCCTCCGGTGAAGACCAGGTTGCAGCACTGTGTGAACAGGCCCAGCAAAGCCTGAATATTGAAACCGGCGAGTTGCTGCGAGCGTTATATGTTTCCGCACCGGATCAGCCGGATCGCCTGTTGCTGGTGATTCACCACCTGGCTGTGGACGGGGTGTCCTGGCGAATCCTGCTGGAAGATCTGTTGAATGCTTACCCGCAGGTGCAGGGAGGCAAGGATATTGCCTTGCCGGAACGGACCCATAATCTGGCTGACTGGCATCAGGCCCTGCAGCAATGGTGGGAAGAAAAGGGCGAGCAACGCCTGCCGTTTTGGCAGGGGCAGAAACCAGAAAAGCGCGGCGAGCCTTTGCCGGCCTATGGGGAAAAACAGACGGCTTCCTTGTCCCTGAATCATGAAGACACCCGCCGGCTTTTGCAGGAAGCGCCCACCAAATTGGGGGTAACGGTGCCAGCGTTGTTGCTGACGGCACTGACACGAACCTTGCAGCAATCTCCTGTAGGAGCGTCGCTCGCGGCGCGATCCGCAATTGTGGAAAATCGCGCCGCCAGCGACGCTCCTACGACAAATCGACCTCTTACCATCAACCTGGAAGGCCACGGTCGCGAAAACCGCCTGGCTCCGGGGCTGGACCTGAGCCGGACGCTCGGCTGGTTCACCAGCCTTTATCCGCTGGCCTTGCCCTACGACAGCGACCCACGCCAGAACCTGTTTGCGGTGTCACAACAACTGAAGCAAACCGAGACCGATGGCGGAGTGGGCTATGGTGTTTTGCGTTATCTCACGGAGAGTCCGCTTAATGGCAGTGCCGATGCGCCGGTGACCTTCAATTATCTGGGCCAGTACCACGACGACGCCTTGATCCAGGGCTTTACGCCGCTGCAGGGGGGCGGCAAACCACAGGCAGACAACAACCCCATGGCCGCGCCGCTGGCGATTAATGGTCAGGTCGTTGCGGGAAAACTGGAACTGGTCTGGGATTACGCCAGCAGCCACTATGATGCCCGGCGTATTCAGCACCTGTGTGGCCGGTACCGTCAGGAGTTGCTGGCATTACTGGCCCTGGCGGAGGCGCCTCGTGAAGCCCAGGCCGACCCGGCGCTGGTCACGCCACTGAATCACAGCCCCGATGCCCCTGTGCTGTGGTGCCCGCATCCGGTCACTGGCCGCGTGACCGGTTATCAAGCCATTGCGAGCGCGCTGGATGGGCAGTGGCAGGTCAATGGCTTGCAGTCACGGAGTTTCCTGGAGGAAGGATGGTTTGATCCTTCCCTGGAAGAAATGGCCGAACGTTACTACCGCACCCTGCGTCAGGCGCAACCGCAAGGCCCCTATTATCTGCTGGGCTGGTCGCTGGGTGGGGCCCTGGCCATGGAGCTGGGTAAACGTCTGGAAGCTGCGGGGGAATCGGTGGCCTTTCTCGGCTTGCTGGATACCTATGTGCCGGGCCATGAAGTACCGGAAGATCAGTGGACGTCGCCCGAGGCCCAACAGACGCTCCGGGAGCATCTGGGCATGTTGCTGCCCGCGCTTACCGGCAAGGCTCTGGATAGCTGCATCGAACGGCTGCGGGACGGTGCGCCATCACAATGGCCGGGGCTCTTCCGCCACTGGATGCAGGAGCAGTCGGTGGAGCCCGTGATGGCTGACAGTGCGTCCCAATTGCTGCATGCCTGGGCAGTGGAACAGCACCTGCGCGCCCTGTGCTGGGGATACCAATTGCCGCAGCTGGAGACTCCGGTACACAGCTGGTGGGCCAGCGAGCCGCGGGGTCGAGCAGACCGCTTGCGTGCAGGGTTGCAGGTATTCGCTTGCCTGGCGCATAGCGAAATACTGCAGGCTGATCATCTTGGCATTGTCAGGGAAGAGGGTCTGATCAACGGCTTGCCTGACATCCTTGATACCTGTGTATCCCTGATCGATTGACCCAAGCGACAAATAAACCGAAATAAATGTGCACTGGTTGTCAGCTTGGCAATCTGTATAATGCAGATGCGAATCATTCCTATTATTGTGATCGTTACGAACGTTAGGAGAACCACCATGGGGAATCGGACCAGTACTGGCCTGATCCGGGGGCTGCAAACCAGCCGTCATCCGTTGGCTCTGGCCATTACCATTGCCCTGGCCGCCACGCCGGCATGGGCGGAAGAGCAGGAGGCGACACAGCAAGAAGAGCTGCAAACCATCGAGGTAAATGCGGATCAGTCTGAAGACGCCTACGGCGGCGATGACTTCGGCTATGTAGGTCAACGGAGCATGACCGCGACCAAGACCGACACGCCGGTCAGTGAAACCCCGCGCTCAATTTCCATCGTGACCCGTGAGCAAATGAATGACCGGGCTGCTGTGAGCATCAGCGATGCATTGCGTTATACGCCCGGTATCCAGGCCGGTTTTTATGGTGAGGACAATAAGCAGGACTGGTTTATTGTTCGAGGGTTCAAACAGGCTAACAACGGTCTGTATCGTGATGGCACCCGCACCTATTCCAACGGCTTCTACAGCTGGCAGATTGACCCTTTCCTGCTGGAGCGGGTGGAAATCCTTCGCGGACCCTCTTCGGTCCTTTATGGCCAGACCCCTCCCGGTGGCGTCATTAACGTTATCAGCAAACGACCACAGGATTACTCCTTCGGATCTGTAGGTGTGCAGTATGGGACCTGGGATCGCAAGCAGATATCTGTGGATGCCGGTGCGCCGGTGGGTGATGGTCATGCTTTTCGAGTCGTTGCGCTGGCCAGGGAAAGTGGCACGCAGGTTGATGATGTCGAGCAGGAGCGTGTGCTGTTTGCGCCTTCACTGAAGCTGAATCTGGGTGAAAAAACCAACCTGACCTTGCTGGCGAGCTATCAGGAAGATAATTCCGATCCTTATCTGCAGTTTCATCTTGCTGAGGGAACACTCAATAAAAGCGAGGGTGGAAACGGTTTTATTGATGACGATGTCGCCGTTGGCAACCCGGATTTTGAGCGGTTTGATCGAACCCAATATACCTTCGGTTACCAGCTGGATCATGACTTCAGTGATCAGGTTTCATTCCAGCAAAATGTCCGCTATGGCCGCATCGAAGTGGATCTGCGGCAAATGTACGCGCTTGCCTATGCCGATGACTTTGGTGTCCCGACCGGCCGAACCGAGGTGGTTCGTTATATCTCCACGGAAGAGGGTCGTGCTGACAGCTTGAATGCCGATAACCGCTTTATCTACAACTGGGATTTCAATGGCATGGAGCATACGCTTCTTGCTGGCCTGGACTATCAGTTGCTGAAAATCGATGGCAAGGACTATGCCAATGATCCAGTGGTCGGTGAGCAGATAGCCCCTGGCGTCTACGCGCCTAATACGTTGAATGTCTACAACCCGCAGTATTCCGCTGAAAGCGATATCGTACTGTTGAATGGTCCGACCCCCGGTGTGGCACAGCCGCTGACGGAGGCGGATCTTCAACGTCGCACCACCGACAGCTATCAACTGGGTGCCTACCTGCAAGATCAGGTAAAAATCCAGGACCATCTGGTTCTTACTCTTGGTACCAGGTTCGATAAGGTCGATACCGAGTTCCGCAACAAAGCAGATGCCAGTGCCGATCTGGATGTCAGTGATGAGCAGTGGACGGCCAATGCCGGAGCCGCATGGCTGTTTGATGGCGGTGTTACTACCTATGCCAGCTATTCGCAGTTTTTCCAGCCGGTCATTCAACTGGACCAGAATGATAATGCGGCCAAGCCGGAACAGGGCGATCAGGTCGAACTGGGTGTAAAGGTGCAGCCGGATGGCTTTGATGGTTACTTCAATGCTGCTGTCTTTGATATCAGTCATGAAAATCTGACCCGCAATGACACGGTAGGTAATTTGACGCAGATCGGCGAAGTGGAAAGTCAGGGCGTTGAACTTGAGGCGGTGGCCAATATCACCCCGAGTATCAGTGTCGTGGGTAACATGACCTTCCTGGATCCTGAAATCACCGAAGATATCCGCGGTGACGCGGTCATTGGTAACCAGCCCAACCAGGTCGCCAAACGGCTTGGCTCTTTGTGGGGCAAGTACACGGTACTGGGTGGCGTAATGAACGGGTTGTCGGTTGGCTCCGGTGTGCGTTATGTCGGAGCGACCTATGGCGATGATTTGGAAACCCGCTCATTCAAAGTGGATTCCCATATGCTTTGGGATGCCACCGTCAGTTATCAGTGGGATAACTTCAAATTCCAGGTTGCTGCGAAAAATATCGAAGACAAGGAATATGTCGCGACCTGTAACTTTTGGTGCTGGTATGGCGATCGTCGTAGCGTGATCGGCAGCGTTAGCTATGCCTGGTAAGTCCCAACATGCTTCCATCCCGCTGCCCCACGGGCAGCGGCTGGATGTGTTTGACCTCTCTGAGCACTGGCTGTGCCAGTGCAATGATCAGGACCTGTTGACCGTCCAGCTTGGTGACAAGAGTGGCATGGTTCAGCAATCCATAGACGACCCGGCGCTGTTGCGCCGGGCCGCCTATGCCTTTTTTGTGACCCATCCTGAGGTGAACTCGCTACGGTTTTCTGACCGGTTTCATGCCGGGTTCATGGTTCAGGATGACGGTGATGGCTATGTGCTGGAGCGGGATATGCTCTGGCAGTTGCCGGATGACTGGTTGCCGACACATCTGGGCAGACCCTATCCGGTCACCATGGTGATGGACGCCAGTGGGCGACGCCATCCGCTCCGCCCGGCCAAGCCGACGGGTGAGGTTTACCGGCGTTATGACCAGGGCATCAATGCCTGGGTGTCATTGCGCATGCTGGATATTGATGCCGATCTGGAGCGCTTTATGCGCTGGCAGAATAGCGAACGAGTTGCCGCATTCTGGGAACAGAGCGGTACGCGGGAAGAGCACCGCCGTTACCTGGAAAGCCAGGCAAAGGATCCGCGTGTGCTTAACCTGATCGGTTGTATTGATGATGAACCCTTCGCCTATTTCGAGGCGTACTGGACCAAGGAAGACCGTATCGCGCCCTATTACGATGCGGACGATTTTGACCGGGGTATCCACATGCTGGTGGGTGAAGAACACCACCGTGGCCCCCACAAGGTAAAAGCGTGGCTCAATGCGCTTTGCCACTATCTGTTTCTCGATGACTGCCGTACTCGGCGGATTGTGTCCGAGCCGCGCACGGATAACGACAGGATGATTCAACACCTTCAAGCCAGGCGTTTTGCCAAGCCAAAGGAGTTTGATTTTCCGCACAAGCGCGCAGCCCTGATGGTGCTGCATCGCGAGGCGTTTTTTGAGCGCTGCGAGCTGAGCTGAAAATCCCATGGCGCGCTGCCCACCACTATCCGGCAGCAGGTGGCTGGCATGAATATCATGCCGGTGATTGGATAACCCGCACATTGAGGACGACCCCCCATGAGCGTTCACACTCAGGAATACGACGTTGTCGGTATTGGCTTTGGTCCAGCAAACCTGGCCATTGCCATTGCCCTGCAAGAGCAGGCAGAACTGGATGATCTGCAGTATTGTTTCCTGGAAAAACAGCCTCGCTTTGAGTGGCATGGCGGTATGCTGCTGGAAGGCACTCGCATGCAGGTGTCTTTCCTGAAAGACCTTGCCACGCTCCGCAACCCGGCCAGCCGTTTTACCTTCGTCAACTACCTGCATGATCAGCACCGGCTGGATTCCTTTATCAACATGGGCACCTTCTTTCCCACCCGTGTGGAATACAACGACTACATGCGTTGGGCCGCCGATCAATTCAGTGATCGGGTGCACTATGGCCAGGAGGTAATCGCCATCGAGCCGGTAGTGCAGGGCGGTGAGGTGGAATGGGTGCGTGTTCGATCCCGGCAAGCGGATGGTAGTGAGAAAGAAATCTTTACCCGCAATCTGGTAATCGGCATTGGCGGTTATCCACGGATACCGCCGGTGTTCGCCGGCAAGATGGGCGACAACATGGTCCATTCTTCCCGCTATAAACATGAATATGAGCGTTTCGCCCGTCATGAGGCGCCTCGCATTGCGGTGATCGGCGCTGGCCAGAGTGCGGCGGAAATCTATCTGGATCTGATGAACCAGTATCCCCATGGCAATATGGATCTGATTTCCCGCAGCCGGGCTCTGCATCCCTCCGATGACAGTGCCTTTGTGAACGAAATCTTCGATCCGGCCTTTACTGATACCATCTACGGTCGCCCGGAGGCGGAGCGCCGGGATTTCCTGCAGCGATTCAGCCAGACCAACTATGCGGTGGTGGATATGGCCGAGATCGAGCAAATCTACGAGCGTCTCTATCTGCAGAAAATCACTGGCAAGGTACAGCACCGCTATCTGTCCAATCGGGATATTGTGGCTGTGGTCAATGATGGCAAGACGGTGCAGATGACCCTGCGCGACAAGGATACCGGTGTCGAGCAGGTGGAAGAGTACGATGGCGTGGTGTTGGCCACCGGGTACAACCGGGATGGCCATGAACGCCTGCTTGCTCCCATGGCTGACTGGCTGTCGCCGCAGGGCATTGAGCGTTGTTACCGACTGCCCATGGCGGAAGGTTGCCATGCCAATGTGTTCCTGCAGGGCTGCTGCGAGGAAACCCATGGGCTCAGCGATACCCTGTTGTCGGTGCTGGCGGTGCGTTCTCAGGAAGTGGTGGATGCCCTGCTGCGACGTGAGAAGCGACCCGCCGCCGCTGCTTGCGCCAGCTGATGATCCCGTCCCTGGCCCCCTTGTTCCAGGGGGCTTTTGCTAGCTATGCCCCGATGTTGCGTCTGGCGGCAGCGGGGGAGCCGGCCCTGCCCCTTGTGGCTCTGTTTGAGCCGGATGCCCTGCGCCGGCAACTCCACCGGTTCCGCCCCGATCTCCAGGGTGAAGATGAGCGCGCCTTGCTGTCGATCTGGAGCAAGTATTATTTCCTTTACCTGGTGCCGCCGGTATTGGGCGCCAACCTGATTCTGCAGCGCAGTCTGCCGATACACCCGAGCGCCATGCACCTGGAGCTGAATCAGGAAGGCTTGCCGTCCTGCTTTGTGCTGGAGCATGAAGGGGCCAGTGTGCCGGTCGGCGCCCATCCCCTGACCCGTTTCGAGCCCCTGATTCGGGAGAATATGGAGACAGTGATCAGCGGCTGGCAACAGGCGTTGGGTCTGTCTCCACGCGTCCTGTGGAGTAATGCCAGCCGCTATATTCGCTGGTTTCTAGGGGAGCTGGAAAAGGCCGGTTTGCCGGCAATGATGTGGCAGCCGGGCAAGGCCATTCTGGAATGTGAAACCTTTGCCGATGGCACTGCCAACCCGTTAGCCGGTGCCTACCGGGAGCGGCTGAATCAGAACACCGGTGACGCGATGATCGTACGTAGGACCTGCTGTATTCGCTTCCGTTTACCGGATATGCCCCTTTGCGAAGATTGCCCTCGCCTCTGCAAGAAAGGGCAGATGGCACAGGCTCCTACCGTGGCAAGGCAATCCAGCTGAGTACGCCCTGCTGGCGTTCCCGCCAGCGAAAGGGGATCTCGGTGCCGTGTTTCCACTGCTCTGTCAGTGTCGTCAGCAAGGTGAGTGAGCGTGGGTTGCGCCGGGCGGCGTCATGGAAATAAAAACGCTTGCCGGTGAGCGGGTAGAGCGCCTTGAACAGGCTTTCCTTGGCGGAAAAGATCAGGGTGATCCGGTTGGCCCGTTGTATCGGCGAGAGCCCTCTCAGATGCTCTCTTTCCTCGCTGGTCAGCAATTCACGGCACAGGCGGTCTGCCCGCTCTGCCGTTAACCATTGCTCCGTGTCCAGACCCACCGCCAGCCAGTGCCGGGCATCGGCCACCATGACTTCTGCTGTGCCCTTGCTGTGAGTAATGCTTCCGACAGTGCCGTCTGGCCATTGGGGGGCTCTGTCGGAGCCCATGCCTGGTATGCCTTCGACGCCCAGCAGACGTAGGGCTTCCCGGGCGCACCAGCGCCCGGCAAGATATTCGGTTCTACGCTTGCCCACGGATGATGCCAGCGATGTCGGCAGGGAGATATCTGCCCGCTGAAAACTGTCATCAAGTAGCCTGTCAGTGTGATAGTGGCAGCCAACACGGATCAACCCATCGGCGATTTCCTCGCGATGGATGTTGGAAAGACACTGTGGGCGCTGGTATTCCGGCATGGTTTCTGGGCTGTTGATGGCGTTGATCGCACTATAACAAACTCGCAGGAAAAGAGGGGGCAGGTTAGCGATGCGCTGGGGAATCAGTGACGGTAGACTCGGCAACTAATGCACGTGTAAGCGTGTTACGACGAAAAAGGAGATTTTCATGGCCGGAACCAGCCTGCTTGCCCTGATCGATGATATTGCTACCTTGCTGGATGACGTTTCCGTTATGACCAAGGTGGCGGCCAAGAAAACCGCCGGGGTGCTGGGCGATGATCTGGCGTTGAATGCCGAGCAGGTGTCCGGCGTGAAAGCAAACAGGGAATTGCCAGTGGTGTGGGCGGTGGCCAAGGGGTCGGCTCTCAATAAGTTGATACTGGTACCTGCCGCCTTGTTGATCAGTGCCTTCCTTCCCTGGTTGATTACGCCGTTGCTGATGATAGGCGGCGCCTTCCTTTGTTACGAAGGTTGCGAAAAGCTGGTGCATAAGTTCTTTCACAAGGAAGAACAGGAACATGAGCATAGGGAAACCCTGAAAGCGGTTGCCGACCCGGCGGTGGACCTGGTGGCGTTTGAAAAGCAGAAGATCAAGGGCGCTATCCGAACCGACTTTATCCTGTCCGCCGAGATCATTGTGATTTCATTGGGGGCGGTACAGTCGGCGACTTTTGGCGTTCAGGTCGCGGCAATTTGTACCATTGCCGTGTTGATGACCATCGGCGTTTACGGTCTGGTTGCCGGTATCGTGAAGCTGGATGACGCCGGCCTGTACCTGGCAAAGACGGATCCCCAGGCATCTGGTGCCGGGGCGCGAATTGCCCTGGGCAAAGGCATCCTGTTTCTCGCCCCCTGGTTGATGAAGACTTTGTCTGTGGTCGGCACTGCTGCCATGTTTCTGGTGGGCGGTGGCATCCTGGTCCACGGCATTCCCGGTTCCCATGACTGGATTCACCACCTCCAGGAAATGGTAACGGCAGTGTCCTGGTTGGTGCCGTTACTGGTAAACCTGATTGGCGGGCTGGTGGCGGGCGCCATGGTGCTTGCTGTCGTCACGATGGTGGGGCGGCTGCGTTCTGCCACTGTGGGCTCATGAATGTAGCGCAATAGTCCACTTGCTGATGTGTGGGGAGGCCGTGGTTCAGTGGTGCTTCGCCGGCCGTCCCGCCAGACAGATCTTGCCTTATATCACTTAAGCAGGTGGTCTCATTGCAGCCTGTGGGCTGCCCACGCCAGATCCTGTTGCGGCGAAAATGATAGTTTCGAGCTACCGGATTATTATGCGGTCGGGGAAAAATAAAACTGGATGCGCGTCGCCGTATTGATAAGGCGGTGCTGCGATTAGAATGATATCGCTTCTGGTGGCCATCAGTAGGCTGCTACTTAGCCTGAAGTCTCTTGGATAGCATTATGACAACAACAATGCGCTATAGCCTGGCATGCCTGGTCGCCTTGATGGCGACGGGCTGTGGGGGAGGTTCTTCATCCCGTGGCGATGCTGTCACGGAAACCACGAGCAGCGTACCAACCCGGGCCTGGTTTTATGACGCTGACGGCGCGCAGGTGGCGCGTATGCAGTTCCAATATCCCGATGAACTCACGATCAACGTGCAGCTGCACTCTGTTGGGCCTGACATGGCATGGGATACCGAGGATGATACATCGCATCCTTATCTTCAGTGCCAGTACATGTCGGCGCCGACCCCGTTGCTGCGTTATCCGGACCTGTATTTTCTCGGCATGGCTAGATCGCCTACGGGAGCGACTGGACTGGCAGCTTTAGGCCTTTCGAATAACGGCCCGATGAAATGCCCGGTACGTAACGGTCGACGACTGCAGCAAGAGTCAGGTTATGTAACCGGCCTGTTCATGCCTGGCTTGGACTTTGGTTACAGTTACCTCATTAATGCCGACCTTGAGCATTTTGGCGGGACTGCAACGGAGGTGATCGACTACGAATTTGTCGGCCTGGACACAACGGTTGCCGAGATATTGGCGTTGTCAGAATTTACCTCTGATATCGACCTCACCACGGTGGATGAGCCTGATTTGCCCGCCATCGTCGATCACACGCAGACCAATACCGTCAGCTTTGATGCCGAGCAACGCCCTCTGAGCATTGACCTCGCTGCCGATAGCGTCTGGACGGCGGTGCTCGATGAGTATTGCATGGAGGCTGATCCCATTGCTGTCTCGCTCAAGCTTCTGAGGGGATGTTCTTCCGCCCATCAAACACGGTCATATCGCTACCTGGGTGACAGCGTGGAACAGGATGTTCAACGCTACAACGGCTCAACGACCGCAGACTTGTACAACTACACCGCCACTCGCCTGACTGACCGCGTGATCGTCCATCCCGGCACCGCCGATGCCGGTCCTGAATCGGGGAGGGATTACGAGTCCTATCTCTTCAATGCGTCAGAACAAGTGACGGCCAAGGTTCGAAGCTCATACGGGGAAGACGGGATTTGGGGCACAGAAGACGATCAGCAAGAAGCTCTTGAGGCTTATCACTATGATAGCAACGGCAGGCTCTACGAAGTCGGCTACTTCGGTTCGATAGTGCTTAGGTACGGTTACTACAACGATGGGAAATTGAGGCAGGTCGACCAATTTTTTGGTGAGTCAGACGTACCCTCGGAGCGAACGCTGGTCTCCTACCGACAGGGCGCGCCGGCGAAGATCACCGTGCAGAGGCGCGAAGGCGACCCGGATGATGGCCATGTGCTGCAGACGCGTATTGTCATGGAGTTTGCGCCCAGCGAAGAACACTGGCCTGAACTGTTTTCACCTGTACCCCTTTTCCCCGAGTTGCGGACGCCGCCCAGTATTGATGATCTGATGCGCTCCCAGCCGATAAGGTGATCAAGGAAATATAACCGGCTCAGATGGGGCCGCTTTTTCTTTCTATAGAAGGGCTATTTCCTGTCAAAAACTGTGGGGGTCATTTTATGCGGCATGTGAAGTACAAGTTGCCAGTTTCAGACAACGTATGCTTCACGCCACAGGGTGTTCTTGTAACCATAAGTTGGCCGGATTTTGATGGCATAGTTTGTCCGGCCTGCAATCCATCCTGTCCATATGGTTTGTGGGTGCTTACATTTTGCCTTTTCCATTGATGGTCGGAGCTATTCGGCTCATCAGCAACAGGATGCCTCGTGAATCAAAGTAACTTGCAATTTCTTTGATGGATATCTCTCTTCCAGATTTTGGGTCGATATAGGTCTTTGCCGTATCTCCCCCATGGACAAGCATGATTTCAAAGAGATCAGCCTCGTCGAGTTCGGCTGCCAGCATCAATGGTGTATAGCCGTTGATGGGGCTTCTATGCTCAGCGTTGACGTCTGCGCCAGCCTTGATTAGCAGAGAGGCTATTCTCCTCATTTCTTCAAGACTCGTATTTTCGATAATGCGCTGATACATCAAGTCGATATGACTCTCTCTGGTCTGTTGAAAAAGTACAGACGGACCCATACGTTCCAGAACTTTTATCTGGTCCTCGAGAGTAAAACCGAAAGAGCCTTGAGAGTAACGACGAATTGAATCAAGAACCTCGGTTGTGATTGGGATATTAAGTTGCTCATTCTTGCTCAATCCCGGATTTTTAATGATGCCAATCAATTTCAAACAGACATTAAGTGGGGATTGCTCATCAGTTTTTCCTCGGCCATTAGGATTTGCCCCCATGGAGAGAATCTTGTCTACAATCTCAACTCGGCCAGTTTCTACCGCCGAGATTATCGGTAGCAAGCGTTTCTTTTGAGTTCGTGTGTTGATGGTTTCTGCATTATGCCTTTCCTTGGATAAAAGCAGATAAAGTTTGTCATTTAGAGATCGATATGGAACTGCTGTTAAGTTAAGAGCCTCTAAAGCCATAAGGATCGGAGTGTCGCCGACTTCAGATTTAACGTTAATGTTAGCGCCTTTCTCTAGTAGTTTTCTGCAAACTTCTATGTTCTCATCAAGAGCAAACCAGACAATCTGAGGCATAGAACGCTTCCATGTATCACCAACCTTGATTGTTCTGTCTGGATATCGGTAATCGGGATTGATTTTTTCAGGATTCGTAAGGATTAGAGGGCCAGTAGAGTCGTCATTGAAATCAAATTCAGTGCCAGGATATAGACCTTCTTCGGGGAACACTTGGAAGAATGCATTTTCCCATTGCTCAATCTCCCAGCCTTCAATCGTTTCTAAAACCTTGTGCGACGGTTTAGGTGATGATGCTGAGGGAATGTCATATCCAAAGTTAATAAGAGACCATTTTAGCTGTTTGAGAAAGACGGCGTCGGCTTTGGATTGATTGGCGGCTACGACAAGAGCTTCTTTAATGATGTGTTTTAGGTTATCTCCTGCCACAAAAGAGGCCTTCTCAAACGTTTCTTTGTACAGCCGGTTTGCTTCTGCCAAATTTCCAGAAAAAACGTGCCATCGAGCATCGAGCCAATCTATCCAGTACCCAGCAGACTGACGACTGCTTGATCCTTTGATTATTTCCCTGGATTGCTTAATGGTTTCTTGGTGATCTAAGCTGTCGGACTTTTTAACATTCGGCTTCAAGACTCTCCGCAATTTCCCAATGAGCTGGTTTTCATTGCCGCTTGAGAGCAGTAATTGGTCCCGAATCCTTTTGATTTCGATCCCTGGATGAATATCTTCTTCAGCGCTCCAGATTGAAAGGCGAGCCTCATCAATCAACATTTCACCTGGTTCATGCCTTTTGATGAAATCAACGGCCCTAGCCATAAAGAGTAATGTCTTGGCGAAATCCTTGTTTCTGCTTGTTGCACATGTTTCTGACGGATCATTTGTGGAAAATAGCAACTGGATAGACTGAGCGGATGGCAGTTCATTGCCATTTCTCCATGAGGATATTCTGTCTCTGTTCTCTTTGCTCAGTGAGGCTAGGTAAGCAGTCAAGTCGGGTTGATGCTCTTCTAGCCAGGCAAAGGTCGCACCAACAGTGTTCCCCCCTGGGGAGAACCAGAAGCTTGGGTGAGGCGCTTTAAGCTCTTGATTTAGCTCCGTTACAAAACCAACAAGGTGCTCCTTGATGCAGCTTCTGATTAACAGGCCCAATACATCAGCTCTGCTTACCCCGTCAGCGGCAGTTTTACCCACAATGTCGTGCAAATAACAATCAATAAATGTGCTGAGGCTTGTTGATATCTTATCGGAAGCGACTGGACCCATATATTTTTTCAGGGTCGAGGGAACACTCTGCTCCAGCTCTCTCGTTAGCTCTCTAGGGTCATAGATGGATTTCCCTGCCAGATCATCAAGGCGCTTATTGGACTGCTTTAGGTCAAGGCAGCGCAACACATAGCGGATAATCTCGAAGGGGTTGGGGTAAGGTGTTTCAGCTGGCATGAAGCAATTCCTGTTTCTTATTGATATGCCTTACATCCCGGATGAAATTTCTCCACGTTCTGCAATCGCTGGGTGTAGACGGTATGGCTAGACGATACCCTAAAGGAGATATTAGCACCGCATGCTTGCTGCCTGGCCTGACAGACCAGCCTGATTTGATCAGGGTTCTGACCTTATGATTGATATTTTTGTCGTTGCTGTATCGTTTCATCTGTGTCTTCCTAGAAAGCCAGCCCCCTCTGTGGGGGCTGGAGGGGGTAACCTCTTACTTATCGGTTTTGGCGTTACCGCGACCGCCACCAGAGGGGTTGCCGGTCTTACTGGGCCAGTTGCCGCCAGGATCGGGATGATCAGAAGGACGAGAGTCGCTTTTGCGTGCGCTAGATTTAGCCATTGTAAATTCCTCAGTGTTGCACTTCCCGGGATTGGGAGAGTGCGCTAATGGAGATTAAGAGGATGGTCACTGTGCATCAGCTGGGCTGTTGGCGAGATAATCCTGATTTTTGCAAAGACCATATGAAACAAAGAGTTATGTTAAGAATGGGGCATTTCCAGAGCTGAGAAAGATCCATGGGAAAGAATAGCTACGCAGAGATGACCGTCGTTGAGCGTATATCGGGTGTGTCGCTAGCTAAGCAGTCAATGCTAATTGATGCGGTTAAGGCACGGCTGTATTACCGGGCTCTTCTCGATCTCCAGGCAGCGTCTCAGATCTCCCGTAGTGAAAATGGCACCGCCCTTCTTATTACTCCCTCGACCATGAGCCGTAGAAAGGCCGCTGGCTATCTACGCCGGGACGAGTCAGACAGAGTTGTCAGGCTGGCCGGGGTGATTGATAGTTGCTGGTACAGGTTCGTATACATTGATAGACAATACGGAGCATGCACAGATATGGCGACAAAACCCCCGAGCGAACAAGAACTACTTGACGGCCTCGATGCCTACACCACCGATGACGATGAGCTGGCCCTCTCGCAGCCTCAAGGGCTGACACCTTTGGAGCGTCTCAAGGGGTCCGTCAAACGCTATGAGCGGCCGACCGATCCGGTTTGGAACGAGTATTTCGGCTCCGAAGACGTTAGTGATGATCTTTTGGAGGATAGTGAGCAGCCCAAGAATGAACGAACATAATTATCCCTCGATAACGACAAGCCTAGAGTGCCGCATACTTTACAGAGGCCTGATCTAGTACTGACTATCTATATCAGCAATGATTTTGAGAATTTGTCTTTCTTATGTTCCGCAATAGATATCTACGTCGGTTTAACTGTTGAGATGGGTATATGTGGGTGAATAGTTACGCAGATAAAACTGTCGTTGAACGTATAGTCGGGGTGTCACTATCTGAGCAACCAAAGCTGATCGAAGCGATTATGGCAGGGCTGCCTTATCGGGCTCTTCTCGATCTTCAGGCGATATTTCAGATCCCAAATAGTGAAATAGGCAAAGCCCTTCTTATTACTCCCTCCACAATGGGCCGTAGAAAAGCTAGAGGTTATTTGCGTGCGGACGAATCAGACAGGGTGATTAGGTTGGCCAGGGTGCTCGACTTGGCCGTTTCGATGATGAACGGGAATGAACAGTCTGCAGTCATGTGGATGCTGGCGCCAAGAGATATCTTTAATGGCGAGTCGCCGCTTATGCGTTCAGGAACGGAAATAGGCACCAGAGACGTAGAAGATTTAATTGGCAGAATTAGGAATGGCGTGTTCAGTTAGTATTTTCTAATGGCCCGAATTTGGTTTCTATGAAAGTGGGAGCGTTGTCCATAAAGTGGCCAGTTACTGGGTGCCTTGGCCTAAGTTTCCTAAGAGTTATAAAGTTTTTAGACTCAATTTGTTCTTTGATCGTTTCGAAATTAGGAGTCAATTTGAGCATGGTGATTTCGACGCGATGATGAACCTGTGTGAAGGCCGTTAATATATCCTCCCAGTGCCCTATGAAATCCGGATGTCGAGCCAATGAAGGGAAGCTTTTATAGGCATACATAACAGCTTTAAGGTGAAGAAAAGAATCTTTCTTCACTTCTGCCAGTCTTACTATGTAAAGAATCGCGATAAAGCTGAAAATTCCACCCCGCTGATAAAGCAGGTCGACATTATAAATACTATCTATCGGTAGTGATTCTCCGTCTGGGGCTCCCTTGTAAGTTTTCGGCAGCTTCCAGAAAAGAGAGTCACTGTCACAGTAATCTGAAATTAAGCGATTAAGTTGAGACTTTCTTATCGGCTTATTTTGGAGAAGGTCAAAAAGAGGAAGGTTAAAAACTTCTGACGATCCTGGAAGGATATTGTCTACTTGATCCACTTTAGACTTTGTTACGGAGTTGTCGCCTCTAAACCATTTGTACACTTGCCTTGTTGGCTCTGAGCCTCTTGTGATCATGGCTTCAAAATCCGTTTGACCTAAGTCATGCTCCCTGAGAATGCATTCGAGCCAGATCTTTGTCTGTATTTTTCGTGGTAGAGATCGAGAGATGTTAGTCATTCTGCTTGAGTCTTCATTAAGTCAATTAGAGCTATTTAATTTTCTTTAGGTAAAATATTTTCATTTTTTAAGTGATAATTTTACCGAGAATTTTGCACTTATATCATGTAGTTTCAACCTTTAATTTGACTCGTTGGGACAGGTGTGGTCGGGCGAGATGTGTGTTGATATGAGCAAAAAACTAATTTCTGAAAGATTGGATTCTATTAGAAAAAAATATGGCGAATTGCTTGATCTTAAGCAAGTCGCTGATTTTTATAAGTACCCTTCGGTTCAGGCAGTAAGAAAAGCTCATCAGCGAGGAACTTTGCCTGTGGCGCTTCATCGTTTTCCGAGGAAAAGTGGGTATTTTGCTAAGGCGGAGGACGTTGCCAGAAGTGTAGATAGAATGATCTCCACCTCAAATAATTAGTGTCTCAATGAGTCCCATTGAGTCTAAAGCAGTGACCATAATTAGGAGGCTGGCAATGAATTAGGCACAAAAAAACCGAAACCCGTTACAGGTCTCGGCTTTTGGGGAAGGCATGCCTTCGGTGTAGGAGCCTCCAGTATCCCTTCCCCATTTCGAGACGTCAACTTTTGATATCAAGATCCCGGTCTTGAGGGGCCCCTATGCCTGTTTGGTAGCGGCTCTCAATACTCCGGGAGGGGTACATTTATGCTTAGTGAAAGCGAGTTTGAGGATTATTGCCGCCAAGTCGGCCTGCAAGGGCTGGCAAGGGAGTACGTTGAGAGGGTACGTAATTGCGAGCCATCCAGGATGGTGGGCACCACGGCCAAGAGTAATGTCATCTCATTTGTGTCATCCGAGAAGATGGGGATGACGATTTCGACAGAAAGCCGGATGCCTGAGAGGGCCTTCGTGACATTATGCGAGCATGACAGCCGGGTGCTTGAGTTTTGGGACCAGCCTGAGCAGATAAAGGTCGTCATCCAGGATAAGAATGGGCGGGACAGGAGAATCTGGTACACGCCAGATTTTATGGTTCTTGGGCGTGATGGCGTGATCCTTGTAGAGGTCAAAGATAAGGCGACTGCGGAGGAATTAGTCAAGACTGTAGTGGTCTAATGAATCCGGACACCAACATAGGTGGTAAAGTTACCACCTTAATCGAGGTGCCAGATGACCAGAAAACGACGTTCCTTTACTCCTGAATTCAAGCAGGAAGCCGCCAGCTTGGTG
>Ga0208833_1000031_pt1 | contig 45508 bp, 55 predicted proteins | sample DeeseametaMP1788_FD_184181 | JGI IMG/M metagenome (GOLD analysis project Ga0208833, IMG submission 184181) | Marine microbial communities from the Deep Pacific Ocean - MP1788 (SPAdes) | ecosystem: Environmental > Aquatic > Marine > Oceanic | place: North Pacific Ocean | collected 2011-05-03 | reverse complement strand
ACCAATTTTGCAGAACTGGTGAATTTTTGCGAAGCCTGACATTATGACAAAGTCACCGACTTTAACATGACCAGCTAGAGTGGCGTTGTTAGACATGATGATGTTATCGCCCAAAGAGCAATCATGCGCAATGTGCGTGTAGGCCATAAACCAGCCGTTATCTCCAATCCGAGTTTCACCACGATCTTGGACCGTGCCCCGGTGAACAGTACAGCATTCACGGAAAACATTACCATCGCCAATAATTGTTTTCGTTGGCTCGCCAGAATACTTTTTATCTTGGTTTTCTTCACCAATCGAGGAAAACTGATATAAGCGATTGTTCTTACCAATTTCTGTATGTGAACCGATCACTACATGTGGCCCAACAACAGTACCTTCGCCAATAGAAGTATCGGCTCCAATAATGGAGTAAGGGCCAATTTCAACGTTATCCGCAATGCGTGCGGTTGGGTCAATAATAGCGGTCTGATGAATCACACTAAATCCTTACACGATATCTTTGCGGGCACACATCAATTCAGCTGAGCATACGACTTTTCCGTCGACACTCGCTTTTGCGCTAAACTTCCACATGTCACGCTTACGCTTAATAACTTCCACTTCCATCAATAACTGATCGCCTGGCTCTACTGGCTTCTTGAAGCGGGCACTATCAATACCAACGAAATAATAAAGAGAGTCGTCGCTTGGCAAGTCTTCTGTCGTTTTAAAGGCAAGAATCCCTGTCGCTTGAGCAAGGGCTTCTAACATTAGCACACCTGGAAATACTGGACGGTGCGGGAAGTGCCCCGGGAAAAATGGCTCATTTACCGTCACATTCTTTATTGCTGTTAATTTTTCGCCAGGAGTGTAATCAAGGACGCGATCAATTAACAAAAACGGATAGCGATGAGGCAGGTGCTTCATCACTTCATAAATATCCATACTATTCATTTCATTCGACTGGTTGTCATTACTCATCTTCAGTATCTCTGTCATTTTTCAATTGAAGCACTTCTTTTTCTAACTGCTTCATTTTACGCCACATCGAATCCAGTTGACGGAATCGAATTGCACTTTTTTGCCATTCTTTATTATCTTGGTGTGTCGTACCCGAAGAATACGCACCCGGCTTAGTAATTGATTTATTTACAAAAGTTGTCGCTGTGATATGCGCTTTATCGCAAATACTCAAGTGCCCCAAAATACTTACGCGTCCTGCAATTGTACAATATTTTCCAATGACCGCACTACCAGCAATCGCAGTACAGCCTGCAATCGCAGTGAAGTCACCAATTTTCACATTATGGGCTACATGAATATGATTATCCAGTATAACGCCATTGCCGATAACTGTGTCTTCCAAGGCGCCTCGGTCGATAGCCGTATGAGCACCAATTTCGACATTGTTGCCAATAACGACACCACCAACCTGGGGAATCTTTACCCACTCACCTTGATCATTCGCGTACCCAAAGCCGTCCGAACCAATCACCACATTAGCATGAATGATACAGTTTTCGCCTAAAGTCACGCCATGATAAAGCACAGTATTAGGATAAACTCGAGAATGTGCCCCAATCTTGCTGCCTTGACCGACATAAGTCCCAGCCTCAATAACTGAGTAGTCGCCAACCGCCACACCATCGGCAATAACCACGTTAGGGCCGATGTAAACATCCTTCCCTAAAGATACATCATCGCCAATCTGAGCGGTTGGGTGAATAGCTGCTTTTGGGCAGGGAGTAATGTCAAAAATTTGTGCAGCCTTAGCAAAACCAAGATATGGGTTTGCCATGACAAGCAAGTTTCCAGTCGTTTCTTTTGCAACTTCAGGAGTCACAATTAAAGCACCAGCTTGGCACTCGCTTATTTTGCTGAGGTATTTAATATCACTGAGAAAGCTGATGTGGTCTTTTTCAGCCTTATCTAACGGCAAAACCGCAGTAATGGTTAACTGCGGTTCTCCTTGAAGCTCAGCGCCTAATTGCTGAGCCAACTCTTGAAGCGTTTTTTTCAAAACAACTCCTCAATATTATTACTTAGACATTTCTTGCAGAACTTTGTCAGACACGTCAGTAACTTTTGGTCCCATGTAAGGTACTGCGCGACGGTCAACAAGCATATCGTAGCCACCTTGCTTTGCAATTTTTTCAACTGCAACTTGTAACTTTTGTCCGACCTTTCTCATTTCTTCCTGCGTACGACGTTGGAAATCTTCTTTGTACGCATCCTCTTTCAACTTAAAATCCGAGGCGCGCTTTTTCAAATCACGCTCTGTTGTTGTACGTTGAGACTCAGACATCGTCTTTGCATTATTCATGTATGCCGTTCTGTCATCTTCAAGCTTTTTAAACTCTCTTTCTAATTGACTTTTGCGGCCTTCAAACTCTTTGCTCAACGTTTGCCTAACAGTATCGCGCTCTGGGCTTTTAGCCATAATGTAGTTTGTATCTATCACAGCAACTTTCATTTCTGCGCTGGCCAAAGCAGGAAGCATCATTAAACTTATTAAAAATGTAAAAACTAACTTTTTCAAAACAAATCTCCAATTAATTAAAATGTCTTACCAATAGTAAAGGTAAAAGTTTCAGTATCGTCATAAGGTTCATTTTTGAGAGGACGTGACAAACTAAACTGTAATGGTGCGAAAGGTGAGTACCACTGAAGAGAAATACCATATGACGCTCTATAATTAGTAGCATCACCAAAATCAGGCACATCGCCTAACACACTATTGGGATCAATTTGCAAACCTTCAAACCTACTCTGGTCAAATTCAGTATCCCACACATTACCGGCATCCACAAAGATGCTAGTCCTAACATTTGAGCTATCCTCTAAAAAAGGTGTTGGGAATATCAGCTCAAAAGTATTAATGGCCTTAGCGTTACCACCTATTGAATAGCGACTTACAGCAATTCTATCAAACTCTTCAGGTAAATATACGGTTGTATTACCCGCTCCCGGGATAGGACCAGGGACATTGATTGAGGTTCTAATTCGCTGTATGTCTCTAGGGCCAACGGTATTGCCTTCAAAGCCTCTTACAGAATTACTACCTCCTGCATAAAAGTTTGAGAAGTAAGGTAACGCTGGAGTATCTCCTAGACCGTCCCCATAAGCTAAACTACCTCTCCAAGAAAAAATCCAATCATTATCATTAGTTAAAGGGAGGTACAAACCGTAGTCATATGTGGCTTTATAAAACTCAAGATCACCAATATCCGTTCCAACTTCTACATTCCAACGGTGATCGACACCTTTGGAAGGGAAGATTGCTCTATTTAAACTATTATACCTAAAGCCAAAATTAACTGAGAAAATATCAAAATCAACCTCAGAGTCAGTTCTGGCATTAGCCCCTAGCAACTCAAAGAAATCGATTACTCGTTGAGAGCTCGTCAAGGGTGAAGTTAATGAATTCTGAGAAATTCGCGCACCGGCACTAAAATTTGAGAACTCTCCGGTTGGGAAATATAGGGTTGAGCCTAAAGCGATGGTATCCAAACTCTGAGCAATGAGATTCAACTTACCATAATCAGTTTCACTATAATTTAGAGAGGTGTTTAAACCAATTCCACTTTGAGTAAAGTAGTTGTCTGTGTAGCTAATATTAGCACTCTTAATTGCTTTGTTAGTACTAATTCCTATTGAGGCTGAATTACCTGTACCCATAAAGTTTTGATGAGATAACTCACCATTAATGCTAAAGCCATAAAAATCGTTATAGCCAAAGCCACCACTTATTTGAGCAGCGTTTCGCTCCTTAACCTCAAAGTTTACATCAGCTCTATCCGTGGTCCCTTCTTTTTTAACAGTATCCACTGTCACTTCTTCAATGAACGGTAGCCTTTGCAACCTCAACTTTGAACGCTCTACCAATGCTGATGATAAAGCGCTTCCTTCTAGAACACGAGCTTCACGCCTTAAAACATTCTCATCGGTAGTAACGTTACCTTTGAAAGAAACATTATCAACATAATGTCGTTCACCAGGGTCAACAAAAACCGTTAACTTAGCTTCAGCGGTATCTTCAAGTACTTCTGGTATCGTTCTGACTTCAGCGAACGCATAACCATACAAACCAAGTACTTGTTTAATTTGCTCTTCCGCAAAGGTTATTGCTGCCGCAGAGTAAACGTCACCACTTTTTAAAGGAATTAGTCCACGAATAACACTTTCATCAATTGTGAAGTCACCTAAAATATCAATTTCGGAAACATTATAGATTTCACCTTCAGACATCCCTATTGTAATGTAAATGTCTTCAGCGTTTTCTGACAAAGATATATCAGTAGAGTTAATGTTAAATTTTAAATAACCTCTATCTTTATAATATGATGTGAGAGTTTCTAAATCTTTTTCTAACTTTGTGCTCGAATACTTATTGTCATCTGTAATAAAGGTGAACAGACCGCCTGTAGTGAGTTCAAACTGTGAGATTAGCTCCTCATCGTTGTATACGTTATTCCCGATAAGGTTGAATTCTTTAATTTTGGCAGAACCGCCTTCTTTAATCGTGATTCTAAGCTGAACTCGGTTACGCGACAACTCAACCAACTTTTTTTCTACTGTTAGATGATAATGTCCATTTGAGTAGTATTGATTTGAGATCTCTTGCTCGATTTTATCCAAAACAAAACTGTCTAAAACTTCACCCTTAGCAATTCCAGCATTTTTCATGCCTTCTTCAAGTTGCTCGGTTTTAAGGACTTTATTACCATCAAGTGTGATATCAGAAATAATTGGACGTTCAACCACAACTACTTTTAATACTGAGCCATCTTTTTCCAGTTTGACGAAATCAAAGTTACCAGTACTGTAAACAGCACGTATAACGGAAGGGGCTCGTGCATCATCAATCCTCTCACCGACACGAATTGGTAAGTCAGTAAAGAAGGTTCCGAGGGAAACACGTTGTAATCCTTCAACTTGGATATCCTTAACTACAAAGGGCTCTATGGCCTGAGCTTTGGAGAATAACCCCGCTAAAACTAATGCAGTTACCGTTTTTCTTATCAAATGCATCTAATCTTGTCTCTATTGGTTTAATCGGTCTATGTCAAAAAATAGCGCTACAGCCATTAACGTAAGCAATAATATGATGCCAACACGCATCCCAAGTTCCATAAATCTTTCAGAAACTGGTTTTCCGCGTACTAACTCGGCTAAATAATACATCAGATGCCCACCATCGAGCATGGGGATAGGGAGTAGATTAACGAAGCCTAAGTTGACGCTTATCATAGCGAGATAAAGCAAGAATGCAACCATCCCTGCCTCAGCTGTCTGCCCTGCCCCTTGTGCGATTCCGACTGGTCCGCCAATGTTTTTTACCGACAGCTTACCGGTGACCAACTTCCCTAGGAAGCTGGTTATCCGTTCAACCATCTGCCAAGTCTCTTCTGAGCCCTTGCCTATAGCCTCAAAAAAGCCATAATCAATGGTATTAAAACTTTGGAAGCCTGCTCCAATTCCGATAACACCGGTACTTTCTGAGCCCTCCCGCTGTTCTGGGGTAACCGTTATCGACACAACTTCCTGATCACGCAAAACCTCAAGCTTTAGCGGTTTATTCGGACTTTGCTCAATAACATCCCCCATGGTGCTCCAATAAGGGGTATCGACGCCATCAATACTCAGAATTGTGTCACCTTCTTTAAGTCCAGCCTTTGCCGCCGGCATGCCCTCAGCGACCATACCGATTAATGCTGGACCATCATAAGCACCGAAATCGACACCTAATGCTTTAAATAAGTCTTTTTGCGCTTCAGGTTCTTGCCACCCACTAATATTTAACGTGACCGTTTTTGGCTCTTGCCCAACCGGCTTCACCAGAACCTCTAGCTGAGTGTCATCACCAATATGGTCTAAGAAAGCAAACAGCGTATCTTGGGTACTTTTAACGGACTCACCGCCAACTGCCAGTACCTCACTTTTAGCCGGGAAGTTGGCATCTGCCGCAGGTGTGTTTGGATACACCTCAGTCACGAAAGGCTTGCTCACAGCAATACCCAGCATAAAAACAAAGGCATAAATCAGTATGGCTAGCAAGAAGTTGGCCATCGGCCCAGCCAACACAATCATGATCCGCTTCCAAACAGGTTGCCGATTAAAGGCGTATGGCAGATCCTCTTCGTCAACCGCCCCTTCACGCTCGTCAACGAACTTAACGTATCCTCCCAATGGAATGGGCGCTACACAAAATTCAGTTCCGTGCTTGTTATAACGACTCCAGATTGGCTTACCAAAACCAACCGAAAAGCGCAGCGCCTTTACGCCTAGCTTTTTAGCGACCCAATAGTGCCCCCATTCATGGAACGTCACCAGAATGCCAAGCAATATCAATAAACCAAAAATACTCCAAAGAGCTGTGGTCACTATGTCATCTCCAATAATTACTGTTTAAGACTGTGCTGTCATCTCTACAACAAGCTGTTGCGCACGCTCACGCGCTTCTTTGTCGGCAGCTAACACTGCCTCTAATGACGATACTTCAGCATACTCAGTTGATGTTAACGTTTGCTGAATTAGCTCTGCGATTTGAGTAAAACCCAATTTTTCATCAAGAAAAGCCTGAACCGCCACCTCATTAGCCGCATTTAAGCGTGTTGGGCTATTACCACCCTGCTTCATGGCCTCGCTCGCCAGCGCGAGGCAAGGGTAACGCTCTTTACTAGGGCGATCAAAGGTTAACTGAGAAATTTCCATAAAATCCAATGGCGCCACACCGGCATCAACTCTGTCTGGAAACGCCATGGCATGTGCGATTGGTGTACGCATATCTGGATTACCCATCTGTGCTAGCACCGAACCGTCGTTATAACGCACCATCGAGTGAATAATACTCTGTGGGTGCAAAACAACTTCAATTTGCTCTGGCTTTACATCAAACAGCCAGCAAGCTTCGATTAATTCGAGCCCTTTATTCATCATAGTTGCTGAGTCTACCGAGATTTTACGTCCCATGTCCCAGTTAGGATGCGCACAAGCTTCGTCCGGCGTTATGGTTTCGAACTCGGTTAGTGTTTTCTTTAGAAAAGGACCGCCAGAGCCAGTTAATACGATATTATGAATACCACACTCTTCAATGCCTTTTTCCACAAAATGCTCAGGCAGGCACTGAAATATAGCGTTATGCTCACTGTCGATAGGAAGTAAAGTCGCGCCATGCTTCTTCACCGCATCCATAAAGATAGCACCCGACATGACCAGGGCTTCTTTGTTCGCCAACAAAACTTTCTTTCCAGCCTTAGCTGCGGCTAATGTTGGCAGTAGTCCAGCAGCACCAACAATGGCGGCCATAACGGTATCCACGTCCTCATGGCTGGCCACAAAGTCTAAACTGTCGACGCCATGTAACACCGTAATATCTAACTCTTTATATTCGATAAAAGACTGAAGCTCTTGCGCTAACTCTGCTTCAGGCAACACCGCATATTTCGGCTGAAACTCAAGGCATTGGAGCTTTAACTGCTCAATGTTCCGATGAGCTGTCAGTGCAAATACTTGATATTTATCCGGATGACGTCGAATAACATCCAAGGTGTTGGTTCCTATAGACCCCGTAGCACCTAAAATGCAGATTGCTTCCGGCTTAATTTTAACGATCTCTTTCATGCGGCCAGCCTAAAGCGTTACGCTAATAATTCCAACCATAAGACGCCGGCGACGAAAAATGGTGCGACTGATAAAGTACTATCCAGACGATCGAGTAAACCGCCGTGGCCAGGAAGAATATTACTACTATCTTTAATGTTTGCCTGACGCTTCAACATGCTTTCGAAAAGGTCACCAAAGACCGATAAAACCACCATTACGATCACGAACACGGTGAACTTAAGCCAATCTAACTCTAGCGATAATAAAGATGCGACAGCCATGCCAACGGCAACAGCTAACACTAACCCGCCCAAAGCTCCTTCCCAAGTCTTATTAGGACTGACAACTGGGGCTAACTTGGTTTTACCCCAAGTTTTACCGGCAAAATAAGCACCAACATCAGCGCCCCAGATAATGACTAGCATCAGCAGTAACATCCAAGCACCTAGTGTGTAATCCACATTGATCAGTAGGCTTCTAATGACCACAATCGCTAACCAAGCAGCTGCAAGAATAACAATACCAAACAAACCACGAAGCCAAGGACCACGGAATAAGGTTTTAGTGGTCTTTGGATAAAGTAGCACGAAGATCGACGCTACAACCCATACCAATAAAGCCACAATAAGCAGTTTAAAAGGATAAGCGTCGTACCAGAGCAAGGGTAAACTGGCTTCGCTAAAGAAATCTTGTTGATACAGCTGATAAAACAAACCACCAACTGCGGCTAATGACAACACTATGAAAACGCTTTGTCCCGCTTTGCCGGTTTGTAATAGACGTGACCATTCCCACACCAAGATACCGAATATAGGGACTAGAATTGCTGAAAAGGTCAATAAATCAGGTAGAAACAGTAAGCAGCCAACCAGTGGCAACAATAATACAGCTGTAATAATTCTTTGTTTTAACACATTATTCCCCTAAGGACTTTCTGTAGCGACCTGTTCGCCAGTTTTTCCAAAACGACGCTGCCGCTGATTAAAGTCAGCTATGGCTTCTTTTAAGGCATCGCCATTAAAGTCTGGCCACAGTCGATCGCTAAAGTATAATTCTGAATACGCAGCCTGCCATAATAGAAAATTACTGATACGCTGCTCACCGCCCGTGCGAATCAACAAATCAGGCTCAGAGCCGTCTGCAGTCATTAATTCAGACTGTAACGCCTCTTCCGTGATCTCTTGCCCCTTTGCTGCCAAGGTCTGAGCTGCTTGAACGATATCCCAGCGGCCACCATAATTAGCAGCAATTTGTAAATACAGACCATCATTGTCTTCAGTTAGCGTTTCCGCTTTATCAATTGCCTTACGCAACCTGCTATCAAAAGCATCTTTGTCGCCGACAATGGTGAGCTTTACGTTATTCTTATTGAGTTTTTTCGACTCATTCTTGAGGCTGGTAGCAAAAAGCTCCATCAGAAAACTGACTTCATCTTTCGGCCGGTTCCAGTTTTCGCTACTGAAAGCAAATAGCGTCAGGTATTTAACACCTAACTCACCACAGACCTCAGCCATTTCACGAGCACGCTCCATGCCAGCCTTATGCCCCATAACACGCTTTTTACCACGCGCCTGAGCCCAGCGACCGTTGCCGTCCATAATAATGGCGATATGTTGCGGAACACTCTGGTTAGAGTCGCTCTGTTCTGAAACATTCTTTTTTAACACTAAGCCAACCTGCTCATTAATCAGTCGTATATTATATACGAAAACGCCGTGATAAGTTTCACGGCGTTTCAGCACTATTAACAATCAATGCAATGAATTAAATTTCAATTAACTCTTGCTCTTTCTCTTCTAAAAGCTCATCAATTCGCGCCACTTTCGTGTCAGTAAGCTTTTGAATTTGCTCTTCCGCGCGACGTAAATCATCTTCAGAGATTTCTTTCTCTTTTTCCAGCTCTTTTGCTGAGTTATTAGCGTCACGACGAATGTTACGAACCGCCACTTTTGCATTTTCAGCTTCACCACGAACGACTTTAATCAGCTCTTTACGACGCTCTTCGTTCAAAGGCGGCATGGTAATACGGATCACTTGGCCAGCAACGTTTGGCGTTAAGCCAAGATCAGACTTAAGGATAGCCTTCTCAGTATCTTCAATAGCGCCTTTATCAAAAATTTGAAGCACTAGAGTACGACCTTCTTGTACGCTGATGCTCGCCACCTGGTTAATAGGCGTATCAGAACCATAGTAAGGAACCGTAATATGCTCAAGCAAGCTAGGATGTGCGCGGCCTGTACGAACTTTAGCAAGATCATGCCTAAATGACTCAATGGTCTTATCCATACGCTGATCGGCATCTTTTTGAATGTCATTAATCACAGAGATATCTCCTACAATTGCTTGTTATAAGTCTTGATGTGGCTATTATGCCTTATTACACGCCTGATTCAATCTTCTTAAGGTGAGTCACTCTTAAGGATGGATCAAGGTGCCTTCGTCTTTGCCCAATACGGCTTTCTCTAATGAGCCAGCTTGAGTCATGTCGAATACACGAATATTCTTTTTATGGTCGCGCGCTAAACAGAATGCTGTAAGGTCCATCACCGCCAGCTCTTTATCTAAAGCTTCTTTATAGCTCAAGCGATCATACTTCACTGCATCCTTATCTTTCGCAGGATCAGCAGAATAAACACCGTCAACTTTGGTCGCTTTAAGAATAAGCTCGGCCTCGATCTCAATACCGCGCAAACAAGCAGCAGTATCGGTCGTAAAGAATGGATTACCCGTTCCAGCACAGAAAATCACTATACGCCCTTTCTCTAGAGCGTTAATGGCACCACGACGGGAAAAGCCCTGACAAACGCCATCAATAGGCATTGCTGACAACACTTTTGCAGGTTGCTCAATGCGTTCGAAAGCATCTTGTAAGGCTAGAGAATTCATCACAGTCGCCAGCATGCCCATGTGATCACCGGTCACACGGTTCATGCCAGCTTCTGATAATTTCTGGCCACGATAAATATTACCGCCACCAATCACTACGCCGACTTCAACACCTTGCTCACTTAACGATTTAATTTCATTAGCGATTCTTTCCAGAACCTGAGGATCGATACCGAATGCCTCACGCCCCATTAAAGCCTCACCACTCAATTTTAATAAAATACGCTTATAAGCTAAGTCGGCCATAGTGTTTCCTTCTTGTTTCTTAAAAAGTCAGTTTGTCTAAGGGTTACTTAGCCAATTACTTTTTCATTTGAGCAGCTACTTCAGACGCAAAGTCTTCTTCTTTCTTCTCAATACCTTCACCTACTTCGAAGCGAGTGTAAGAGATAACTTTTGCGTTTTTCTCTTTAAGAAGCTGGCCAACAGTTGTTGAAGGGTCTTTCACGAAGCTTTGACCTTCAAGAGTGATCTCACCAACGAATTTCTTGATACGACCAACCATCATTTTCTCAACGATGTTTTCAGGCTTGCCTTCCATATCAGGTTGAGCTTTGATGATTTCTTTCTCTTTCTCAATAACTGTAGGGTCTACGTCGTCAGCTGTATTGAACTGAGGGTTGCTCGCAGCAACGTGCATAGCAACGTCTTTAGCCAAGTCTTCGTCACCACCGTCTAAAGAAACGATAACACCGATACGACCGCCGTGAACGTATGCACCAAGCGTATCGCCGTCTACTTTAGCAACACGACGCACAGTGATGTTCTCGCCGATTTTAGCAACTAAGTTAGCACGTGCTTCTTCAACAGACTCGCCAGAAGGCATAGCAGCAGCATTTAACGCTTCTACTTCAGCAGTACCGTTAGATAGAGCTACGTCCACAACTTCGCTAGAGAACTTTTTGAAGTTATCGTCACGAGCAACGAAGTCAGTTTCAGAGTTAACTTCAACTAGAACGCCTGTGTTGTCGCCTGATTTAGCCAAGATCACACCTTCAGCAGCGATACGACCCGCTTTCTTAGCCGCTTTCGCTTGGCCAGATTTACGCATGTTATCGATTGCAGTTTCGATGTTACCGTCAGCTTCAACCAACGCCTTTTTACATTCCATCATGCCAGCGCCAGTGCGCTCACGTAATTCTTTAACTAATGCAGCAGTAATTGCCATGATAGTATCTCCGATAGATTCCTCTGCTTTTTAGAACAGCAGAACATATAAACTAGAATAGTATAAACGTATGTTTTTAAACCTTTATGAAGCTCTATAGCTTACTGATAACAAAGGTTTATTTTGCAAAGTGCTGTAACTTAGCACGCTGTTGAAACCCAGCATGGCTCAACTATTAAGTATCTTTCAAAAAAGGGGGCCTCGCCCCCTTTTTCAACACTTTGCGAGATTAGCGATTACTCTTCGCCAGCCTCTTCAACAAACTCGTCGCCTTTATCAGCAACTGTGTTGCTTTGCTTGCCGTCAAGCACTGCGTCCGCTACTGCACCGCAGTATAAACGAATCGCACGAATCGCATCATCGTTACCTGGGATGATGTAATCAACGCCTTTCGGGTTAGAGTTTGTATCAACAACAGAAACAACTGGGATACCCATTTTGTTTGCTTCTGCAATCGCGATAGCTTCATGATCTGCGTCAATCACAAACAATACGTCTGGAAGACCGCCCATGTTCTTGATACCGCCGATAGACGCTTCAAGCTTGTTCATCTCACGAGTACGCATCAACGCTTCTTTCTTAGTCAAACGCTCGAAAGTACCGTCTTCAGACTGTTTTTCTAAGTCTTTCAAACGGTTAATAGAACCACGAATCGTTTTGTAGTTAGTCAACATACCGCCTAACCAACGCTTATCAACGAAGAACTGACCACAACGAGTCGCTTCTTCTTTAACGATATCCGCTGCAGCACGCTTAGTACCAACAAATAGGATTTTACCTTTGTTAGAAGCGATTTTACCTAAGTAATTCAACGCGCCGTTGAACATAGGTACTGTTTCTTCAAGGTTGATGATGTGGATCTTGTTACGCGCACCAAAGATATATGGACGCATTTGAGGGTTCCAGAAACGAGTTTTGTGACCGAAGTGCACACCCGCCTGTAGCATGTCACGCATACTAACTTTAGACATAATAAATTCTCCGAATTTCGGGTTAAGCCTCCGCAAATCCCATTTCCCGACCCCAACCAATCTCTTAAAAGAGTGTCTTTCTGGCGGAGCACCCCGGCAAATGTGTCGATCTGCGTGTGGATTTTAAGTAAATAATCGTATTTGCAGCTCAATAATTATGTGAGGTTAAACGCACTTTCGAGCCACGGCGCGCTTTATACCATTTTTCAGGGGTTGAGGCAATGTTTTTGGGTGATTTAGGTGTTTTTGTCGTCATTGCGAGGCTTTAGCCGAAGCAATACCCTATCTTTGCTTCCCCTTTAGTTTGCGACTAGCCCATCACCCTACTAAACAACTAAATTATAGCTTGGCTTGACATGTAACCTACAAGTTACTAAAGTAACTTACAGGTTACATTAATCAATAATTAAAGATAAGGGATATTCTATGGAACTCAATAAAGTAGACAAACTGGTTCACTCAAGAGCTAAAATATTAATTTTTGCGGCTTTTGCATTTGCTCTATGGCAATTTGCTTGGATAGGTTCAGATATCATTAAAGGTACCGAGAGTAGCATTATTCATCTAATTACAGGGTTAGTTATACTCGGCTCAATGTTGTGGGTGGCTGCCTGTTATTTTTTCTACTCTTTTAGCAAAAAAGTAAAGAAAGCCAATGCATTTGATGCTCTAAATGATGAATTAACTCATAAAAATAAACGACAGGCCTTTATGGTAGGGTACTTCACCCTTTTTGGCATGATCTGGCTACTGATACCAGCAACGGATTTTTGGGACTTGGATCTGCTGTTGTTCATAAGAACTATCGCGGTACTAGCAATTGTTGTTCCGATTCTACTCTTTTCATATTTAGAGTTAAAAAACGACCAAGGAGCTGAATAGTGCAAAGTGAGCAAAAGTACTTTGCCAACCACCTAAAAGTGTTGCGAGCTCAGCGTAACTATACACAGGCTGATTTAGCAGAGTTAGTAGGCGTTACGCGTAAAACTATTAACACTATTGAAAACCGTGTTTTTATTCCTTCGGCTTTTTTGGCGCTAAAATTAGCAAAGGCTTTCGAGCTTACGGTTGAAGATATTTTTTATTTTGAAGAACATTAGTAATGAATGGTGGCTACCTCACCATTCATTGTTACATTAGGTCAACCTACGGGTGACGACTAGCTGCTTCTAACATTATTAATGTGCGCTTGTGTTGCAATGTTTTAAAAACCGCTCTACTCTCAGTCTAAACCTACAGGGCTTGGATTTTATAATGACAACAGAACTTAACTCAGTACAAAACGCCCAGCGAGACATGCGTGTCGCTTACGCAAACGGCTCAACTGGCTTAATTGCTTCTGGTTTAGTGTGGATCATCGCTGGAATTGTGGCCTGCTACAGTATGCCCATCCATGCGGTGCTGGCTTTATTCATCGGCGGAATGTTTATTTTTCCGCTATCTATCGTGATCTGTAAACTGATGAAATGCTCTGGAAACCACTCTAAGGATAACCCTCTAGGATCGTTAGCACTCGAAGTCACGTTTATGATGCTGGTTTGCCTGCCTATTGCATATGTTGTCTTTACCCATACCGCTGAATGGTTCTTCCCGACAATGATGCTGGTCATTGGCGCACGTTACCTCACGTTCTCAACGCTCTATGGACTCCGCACCTATTGGCTGTGTGGTGGAGCGCTTATTGCATCTGGTTTTGCATTGGTGGCGTTAAAGGCTCCTTTTATCACTGGCGCTTTTGTCGGTGGCGGACTTGAGCTACTTTTTGCCGCATTTATCTATCCACAAAAACGACATGACTAAAACTGATAAGAAAACTGAAAAGCTGATTGTTAAAACCTTAACGGATGCCTGCCATGTGCTGACGGACTCGGTTGAGGGTTTTGAGTGGTTAACTCATTTTGTGGATTACAAAGCATTCCCCGAGTCACTAGAAATAGTGTGTATTTTTGATACCGAAAGCTCTTTATCAAAAGCTTTGCAAGAACACCAAGATAGTTTTATTGGCTCTGTCATCAGCGATAAACTTCAATCGATCAAAGTACCTTTAAAGAACAGTGCAAAACAGATCAATTTCGACTCAGAAGAAGCTTGTGAAAAAGAACATAAAGGCAATTGGGCAAGGCGGTTTTTATCTCAGTGAGACTGCATAAATAAATTAAATATAAGTGGACAGGGGACAAAAAAGCCTATACTCTGCCGATCAGCTAGAAAGAAGTCTCTATTTTCATCCTACATTTCATTGTTTTAGTATTAATTCTTTGTCCTGCAGTTTCTAAATATCAGTCTCTATTTACAGCTATTCAAGCCTCTTGAAGGCACCCTTATATTTAAATTACAGGATATTATTATGTCTAATACAATTACAGGAACCGTTAAATGGTTCAACGAGTCTAAAGGTTTTGGTTTTATCGAGCAGCAAAATGGTCCAGACGTGTTCGCACACTACAGCGCTATCAGCAGCTCAGGTTTCAAAACTTTAGCTGAAGGTCAAAAAGTTGAGTTTACGGTAACTGACGGTCAAAAAGGCCCACAGGCTGAGAATATCGTAGCGGTTTAATCACTAGCTTAGAATATTCAAAGGGCAGATCTTTCGAGGTCTGCCCTTTTTTATTTCCTCTACAAATCATTTCAGTAAAGCTCCCCAAAGATAAAACCTTTAAAGTTTGAAGTATCTACTTCAAATCTTTTGATCGTCATATTAAACTTGGATATCGATTACTGCCAAGGGAAGGTTTATGTCACTCACCGTTTTAATCATTGGTTGTTTTTTGCAGTTTATGTTTGCAGGCTTCCAAGCGATGTTTGTTATATTTAGTGCGTCGGGGGCTGTGAATACTCACACTATCAAAGGCATTAACCTCACTTTATTGAATGCATCGATATTTGTTTTGCCACTGGCGAGTATCATCACCGTTATTTTACTCATTACTTTTTACGTGAATAACTCGCCCTATCTAACGAATTGGTGGCACGCATTCCCAGTGGCATTATCAATAGTCTATTTGGTTTATGTCACTGCGCTTACAAAAGGAGAGTCTACGATCAATAAACAGCCGGGGACTGAGTAGGTGGTCTCTACATCCAGTCTCTCGGAAGTCGTCGTTCATAGCCTTCCCCAAGACTTAAAAGCATCGATTGCAAACGATAAGAACGTCGTAGAATTTTGGGAAGATATTACTCCCCTAGCGCGCAACGAATGGATTTGTTGGGTTGAGGATGCGAAGAAAGCCGAAACACGACAGCGTAGAATAGCTCGTGTTAACTCGGATCTTAAAGCGGGCAAGCGCAGGCCATGTTGTTGGCCCGGCTGTCCTCACCGCCAAAAGAAGTAGTTACTCTTCTTTTGCTGCAATAAGCTGCTCATCAACCTTCTTAGCAGCCATAAAACCTGGACGCTTCGACACCCTCGCAGCATATTCTTCAAAACCTGGTCGCATTTCCATGCTACCGAAGTGTAATCCCCATAAAACATGTGAGCCAACATAGATGTCTGCAGCTGTGAACTGGTCGCCTGCAACGTAGGGCGAATTCAGTAGTTGCTGTGACAGTGTATCCAGAACAAGGTCGTAATTACCATAACCGACCATGCGTTCTTGATCTTCTTTGACATCAACGCCTAAAGAACGATTCACGATAGCGGCTTCTAGCGGCCCTGCGCTAAAGAATAACCAGCGGTAATACTCAGCTCGATTGTCTAAGTTCGGCGCGAGTCCTGACTCTGGGAACGCATCGGCTAGATAAGCACAAATTGCGGCACACTCAGTCACCACCTTGCCTTTATGTACAATCGTCGGCACTTTACCCATAGGGTTAAGCTTTAGAAACTCTTCCGACTTCATGGCGTCGCCATATTCAAGTATCTCCTGACGGTACTCTGCACCAACCTCTTCCAGCGCCCAGCGCGCAATCTGTCCGCGTGACTGAGGGTTGGTGTAAAAAATCATTTCGCAATCGGTTGAGGTAGTAACTGGCATAAGCAATCCTTCTAAAGTATCTTCAAGGCTTCACTTTAACTGAAACTCACATACAAAAGCCACTCCATTAAGAAGCTACACCTAAGCCTTTAATCAATGGTAAAGTTAAGTCTATGAAAAAATTCAACAGCACAACGCTGATCACCATCCACCGTTTAAACGATGACGCCTTTAAGAACGTTAAAGGCTTAACGGTATCCGATGAACAGGTTGGTTTTGTTGAACCGATTGAGCAAATCCTTAAGAATCTAAGTAACCAAGTGCATGGGCATGTTATTAATGATACGCGCGGAGCTGTAGGCTTTTTCTTGATTGATACGCAGTACGCTAATGATTATGAGTTTTGCAGCCAAGACAGTATCGGCTTACGCTCCTTTTTTATCGATAAGCGTTATCAGGGTTGCGGTTACGGCAAGCAAACAGTTCGGCTACTACAAAATTACTTGAGTGATATTTACGATAGCTATGATGATGTTTACCTAACGGTCAACTGCAAAAACCCAGCGGCTAAGCACTGTTATGAGCAAGGAGGTTTTATTGACATTGGAGAGCTTTATTTCGGGGGTGATTACGGACCTCAACATATTATGAAGCTTTCATTAAAGGCTGAACTCGTATGAAACAACCGATTACCGGCTATCACAAAGACGAACTAGACGACTGGGTGGCGGAATTGGCATGTGGCCATTTCCAACATGTTCGGCATAAACCACCCTTCTTTAACCGCCCCTGGGTCGTGACGCAATCAGGTCGAGAATCAATGCTTGGCGAAGAGCTTAGCTGTAAGAAGTGTGACGAAGGTGCGCCGAAAGACGCTAAGTAATTAAAGGCTGAGTAATTAAATCCTACCTAAAATAAGCGAATTCACTATAATGACCCAACTTTTAAAAACAGGCTTTCATAATGAGCACGCTACCTAACTGTCCACAATGCGATTCAACTTACACCTACGAAGACCAGGCTATGTTGGTATGTCCTGAGTGTGGCCACGAATGGTCTAAAGATACGCCTGAGCAGAGTGAATCGCCAATAAAAGACTCTAACGGCAATCCACTCGAAGACGGCGACACCGTGACTGTGATTAAAGACCTTAAAATTAAAGGCTCGTCACAGGTGGTTAAAGTTGGCACCAAAGTAAAAAATATTCGCTTGGTAGATGGCGATCATGATATCGACTGTAAAATCCCTGGTATCGGGGCCATGAAACTGAAGTCAGAATTTGTTAAAAAAGTTTAATCCGCAAATAATCTTAGTTCATTAAAAAAGTAGCGGCTTTTATGCCGCTACTCTTGATTGACGATTAACGTAACCTCGGTCAATATTCATAAATCTATTTACCAAACATATAACCAAAGATAGTTTCTAGCTTTACTCTAAGCTAAACAGGCTATCGTCAAAACGTTGGTTGTAACTAACGTCGGCCTGCATTTCGAAGCCTGAACTGCCGTCCGAAAAGCTCTGAGTGACATTAATTTTCACCGGCAACTGACTGTTTGGGTCAACCCAAACTCTTGTCTCAATTCCACCTTCTTCAAGCAAATATCCTGTCAGTTCAACGCCTGAGAACGTTTGTGTACCGATAGATTGCGCCTGCTCAGGATCCACATCGAGGATTAGCTTGCGCCAATACAAAGGGTCTTCTTGCGCACTTTGAGCAGTATCAGCCGCATCAAAGCTAAATGGCACCGTCTGGTTAGTATCAGACAATTTCATAACTCCTTTACCTTGGCTAACGTCCATAATGTTAACAAACGTCGGCTGGCCATTATTCCCTAAAGCATAACTCTCCATTCGCAACTGACCAGACTCTCGGTAATACACCTTCATATCCATCAAGTGTTGGCCTGAGTTCGTCATGGTCGCACTATAGAAAAAGTTACGAGCCTTCTTAAAGGTTTCCACCATGCTGGCGAAAGACGTCTGCGGTGATGCCGTAAATATAAATATCGCTAAAGCAAAACTCGCGGCAGCACCCATAGAGCCTGCAAGTTTTAAACCAGAAAAATTCATGGTTTCTTTCCACCAAGCAGAGAGCTTTTGAAAAAAGCCTAACTCTTCATTATCTTTCTCTACCTCCATCGCAACCGCTTTTAATAAATGGTCTTGCGCTCGCTCAATATCTTGTGACAAAGGCTCTTGAGTTTTAAAACTTTCAACCGCTTTGTCCAAGTTGTGATCAGCTGTGTGCTTCATGCTTCTCTCCTGTATTCTGACTGTGACTAAGTAAGCGGGCCAATTTTTGCCGAGTTCTATTAAGAATAATGCCGACGTTACCAGACGTTAGTGCTAAGTGTTGCGCGATATCGTCGTAAGACAGTTCTTCCACAAAACGCAAAACAAAAACCTTTGCTTCTTGTTCCGTGACCTTTGTCAAAGCATGTCGAAGCTGTTGAACATCCTGTGTCAAAGAAAACTGCTTTTCAGGTGTTGGTACCGGCTTGCTGTGAATCAATGAAACATTGTCGCTGGAACCATCGTCAGCAAGACTTTGTTCGGATAAACGATGCTTTTTCCTTAATAAATCAAGGCTGGCAGAAGTTGCCATAGTCGTCAGATAAGCAGCCCAGTTATTCACTTTGTCGAACGCCTTAGGTGTCTTTTTAAATAGCTTCATGTAAATATCTTGTGTGATATCTTCAGCATGATGGCTATCCCCTACAATGCGATAAGCAGTAGAGAACACCTGTCGTCCATATTGATTTGCTAATTCAGCAATAAGCTGCTTCTGTTTCTTCTTCAAGGTTCTTCCCCGTTAAGTGGCCTCACTACTATAGACGAATTCAAATTAAAGTTTCTTACATAAATTTTTAACGCATTTTAATATCGATTAATTTTAGTCACACCTAGCTTTCTGATAGGATAAATCAAGCTCTGACTAATATAGGAAGATAACATGAAGTATTTTACTCTAATTATCATCAGCTTATTGGCTATAATGATTACTGGTTGCTCTAGTGATTCAGACCGAACAAACAAAGACGATCATGAGCCTATTAGGGGCAGTCTGGAGTGGTGTTATATGTATTATGACCCAGCTAGCTCAGGTGAGCGCAAGCCTAATGCTGCAAAGTATTGTAAGTCAGCTTTAGAAAAAAAAGATGATCGCGAACGAAATAATTCAATTCTGAATGATGGCGCAAAGGTAGAAATCAAATAATTAACAGCCGGACTATAGGTATACAAAGCAATGCCACAACCTTTTCACTTAGCTATTCCAGTTCATGACTTAGACCAAGCTCGCCAGTTTTATGGGGAGCTACTTGGTTTTGAAGAAGGCCGCTCTAGCGAACACTGGATCGATTACAACTGTTTCGGTCATCAACTTGTGGTCCATTTAGACGAAGTAATGCAGCCACAAGCAGCTAACACCTCAAGCGTTGATGGACATGGCGTGCCTATCCCACACTTTGGCGTTGTGTTAGACATGCAGCAGTGGCGTGGACTGGCAGAACATCTCACCAAACATCGAGTGGAATTTGTAATAGAGCCTTATATCCGGTTCGAGGGAAAGCCTGGTGAGCAAGCAACCATGTTTTTTAATGACCCTTCAGGCAACGCCCTTGAGTTTAAGGGATTTAACAATATGGATGATTTGTTCAAGAAATAGTGCTGACAACACCTGATACTTTTAATCTGGACTAAGGGGAAACCCTTATTTCTTATTTTTCAATAATTTGCATAATTTATATACGCTCGTTATATTGAAAGTGAACCTTACAATTGACGAGGTACAGTATGAAAGCTCTATACTTAGTTTATATTTCAGCCTGCTTGGCTCTTGCTGGTTGCGCCAGCACAACGGCTTACGCGCCAGCAGAAACAGCGGAAGACTATGGTTACTACAGTACAAAACTTGGAGATAACCGATACCGCATCAGCTTCAATGGTAATACGTCAACCAGCCAAAACACGGTTAAAGATTACGCATTGCTAAGAGCGGCAGAGTTAACGCTACAAGAAGGTGGCTCATGGTTTCAGGTAGTTGATCGAGGCTCTGACAAAGAAACTCGCAACACTCCTCGTACTGAAGTTCGCAGGACAGATGTCATTGAGCGTGATTGTGGGTTGCTTGGCTGTGAAACACGCCGTCGCCCGACTTACACCACAACGATTGGTGTCGAATCTGGAACCGAACGTAGCAAATACAGCAGTTCTCTTGAAATCTTGGTGGGTAGCGGTGACATGCCAAGTGATGACGGCCGATACTATGACGCTAAAGACTTAGCCTCTACTCTTCGCGCAGCGATGTAAGTACTTTTCGATAAAGAGCCAACCTTCACTTAACGCGTCATTCGACGCGTTTTTTCTGCATTGATTTTTTAATTCAGAGGTCTATTATTGGGATAACAATCAATAATTCTTTATACACTATGCAAAACAAACAACCTGAAGGTAACCATGGCACCACCTATGTTGGCGCTTACATCGCCATCGGTGTGGGTATTGGTGCAGCTCTTGGCGTAGCAATGAGCAATATGATCTTAGGCATGGGAATCGGTGTTGCTATCGGCTTAATCATGGGCGTCGGCACTGAAATCAAAAAACGCAAGTCGTCCAATAAAAACTCTTAAGAGGATCTCCGTATGCGCCAAGTTACTACTTATATAACTATTACCGGCTTGGCCTTAGCGTTAATGGCATGCGATAACTCGCACGAGAACTCAGCTAAAAATAATGCTGATGCCTACAACAATGTCACAGAACAAAAGACGCCATCACCATCATTTGATTGCTCAACGGTCTCGGAAGGGAGTATTGAAGCCGTGGTTTGCCAACAACCAGAACTCGCTCAACTGGATAACCAGCTCAACCATGTTTACCAACATGCGTTGAACAAGGTAGAGGATAGTTCGCGAGAGTTAAAGGCCATGCAAAGGGGCTGGCTGAAAGGTCGCGACGACTGCTGGAAAAGTAATGATAAACCACATTGCATTAAAGAAAGTTACCAACAGCGCATCGCTGAACTTCAAGCACGCTACCGCTTAGTCGACTCGAACGGCCCGCTACGATTTATTTGTGACAATAATCCCAAAAATGAATTTATCGTCACTTTTTTCAATACGGAGCCTAGAACCCTCATCGCAGAACGAGGCGACCATACATCGCTTATGTACAATGTTGCTAGCGGCAGCGGTGCCAAATACCAAGGGCAAAACGAAACCTTTTGGGAATATCAAGGCAAAGCCCTAATCACTTGGGGTTATCAAGCACCAGAGCTAACCTGCCAAATGGCCAGCTCCGCTTATTAACCCATTCTATTAAGTTCTAACAAGGGAGCCTATCGAGTTTCCCTTGTCGCATACAATTCGTTAGAATAGACGCCTATTTTGCTAGCCCTCCATTAGGTTAGGGTAGCTAAAACACATTAAGGTACTAACCGGATATTGTATGGGTATTCAGATAAAGACTCCTGAAGAAATTGAGAAAATGCGCATCGCTGGTCGTTTGGCAGCGGAAGTTCTGGAGATGATTGGCGGGCACGTCAAAAAAGGTGCTACCACAGAAGAGCTGGATCAAATCTGCCATGACCATATTGTTCATAAACAAGGTGGTTACCCTGCGACCCTGAACTATGGCGGCTCAGTCTACCCCGTCACTTTAGACAGCGACGGCAAAGCGACGCAGCCTATCGCGACTGATGGCGGCTTCCCAAAATCTATCTGTACCTCCGTAAATGATGTGGTATGCCACGGTATCCCTAATAAAAAGCCATTACGTAACGGCGATATCTTTAATTTAGATGTCACTGTCATTAAAGACGGTTATCACGGCGATACCAGTAAAATGTTTGTGGTCGGCGAGCCAACCCCACAAGCAAAAAAGCTGATTCAAACCACACAAGACAGTTTATACATGGCCATTGATATGGTGAAGCCCGGCGCACGCCTTGGTGATATCGGTTATGCCATCCAGAAATATGCTGAAGGCAAAGGCTACTCTATCGTTAAGGAGTACTGCGGACATGGTATTGGTGCCAAGTTCCATGAAGAACCTCAAGTCACTCACTACGGCCGCCCAGGTACTGGTGTCGAACTACAAGAAGGCATGACTTTCACCATTGAGCCCATGGTGAACTTTGGTAAACGTCACGTTAAGCACAACAAAAAAGATGGCTGGACGGTACTCACCAAAGATCGCTCACTATCAGCCCAGTGGGAACATACACTTCTAGTGACTTCGACTGGCGTTGAAGTTCTTACTCGTCGTGAAGAAGAACCCTTCTAGTACTGGAATCCTGAGTGGCAAGTCCTGATAAATTCAACTATCTTCCCAAAGCAGCCGAGTTACTCAAAAAGAGTCAGTCGGCTGAGGGTCCTGATCGCCTAAGAGTCTATAAAGATTATTTACAAGCCGGCTTAGATGCGCTGACCAAGCAGTTCCAAAAAGGAACCAGTATCATTCAGTTGCTCAGAGCTCGCAGTGCTTTGATGGATCACATTTTGATCACCAGTTGGTCACAGTTTTCCGTCAATAGTGGCTCGGCCCTGATTGCTGTTGGTGGTTATGGTCGTGAGGAATTGCAGCCCTATTCTGATATCGACATTCTGGTATTGCTCACCGAAGAAGATAGCGGTGATGACAGCCAAGACAAGAACCTTGAACTGGAAGCGTGGCTCGCTTTCTTGTGGGACATTGGTTTAGAGGTTGGTCATAGCGTTCGAACCATTGCTCATTGCGAATCACTAGCTCTCGAAGATATTTCAGTTGCCACAAATCTTATTGAATCACGATTTCTTTGCGGCGATCGCCAGCTGTTGAAAGAACTGAACAGCAGAATGAAGGAGCCAGACTTTTGGCCTTCTGAGAATTTTTTTAGAGCTAAGCTCGACGAGCAAACGGCTCGCCATATCAAGTTTAAAGAGACCTCTTTCAACCTTGAGCCTAATATTAAGTCCAACCCTGGCGGACTGCGTGATTTACAAGTAATTCAGTGGATCACATTGAAGCATTTCAAGAGCAGCAGCTTACACGACCTTATCAAATACGGTATTTTCACTCGACGTGAGTATCGAAGTTTACTGAACGGACAACAGTTTTTGCATCGCGTCCGTTTTGCACTCCATGTATTAAGCGGAAAGCGTGAAGATAGATTGCTGTTTGAGCACCAGAAGAAAGTCGCTGAATGGATGGGGTTTGAGGATCATGACAACAAATTAGCGGTTGAGCACTTAATGCAGCGTTATTACCGCGCGGTCATGATTATTCGCAACCTGAATGAATTGTTCCTGCAGATCTTCGAGCAAGAATATTTACAGGTCAACCAAGATACCGAATACCTGGAACTGGATGATGACTTTTACCTCCACAACCAACGTATCGGCATTAAAGAGCCAGACTTATTTTTAAGGAAGCCTCACGCCCTAATTAAAATTTTTAGGCACATCGCTTTAAACCCTGAAATTATTCAGATTGAAGCTAAGACGATGCGTAAGATTCGTTCTAGCCAGCAAATGGTGAACCGCAAGTATCGTCGTGATCCAATTAACATCAGTTACTTTAAAGAGTTTTTATCAACCAAACAGCTCACTAGCCGCGGCTTTGCTTTGATGAAGCGCACCAACATTCTTGGCGCCATGATTCCAAAGTTTGCCCAAATCGAAGGTCAGATGCAGTTTGATCTCTTTCACGCTTATACCGTGGACGAGCACACCCTATTCTTACTTCGATACATCATCCGATATAACAAACCCGAGTTCCAACATGAGTTTCCGCTGTGCCGAAAAATCATGAAAACCTTGGTCGATCCCACCCCCTTGTACCTAGCCGCGATTTTCCATGATATCGGCAAAGGTCGAGGTGGAGACCATTCAGAGCTTGGCGCGGTAGATGCCTTGGAGTATGCAAACTCTATAGGCCTAGAAAAGCATATCGCAGAACTGATCTCATGGTTAGTTAAGAACCACCTGATTATGTCACTCGTTGCTCAGCGCAAAGATATTAGTGACCCAGACGTGATCGAAAGCTTTGCCAATAACATTCCTTCTATCCTACATCTGGAATTACTATACGTTTTAACGGTGTCCGATATTCGAGCGACTAACCCAACGTTGTGGAACTCCTGGAAAGAATCCCTGCTAAAAGAGTTATTCTTAGCGACCAAGCATTACCTCACTCAGTCGACGCCTCGAGCTAACCAGACTGAAATGATGGAAGATACTCGTCAGCAAGTACTGGAACAGTTTACTAAAACTGGCGACTCTATCGAGCCAGTAAGAGAACTACTGGTCGAGTTAGGCGATGATTACTTGCTACGATATCACCCAGAACAAATTATCTGGCAAACCGAACAACTATTATCTCAGCCAGAGTTGCCCTATGTGGCGATAAAGAATCATCGCTCTCAGGCTGGAACCGAAGTGTTTATCGCCGTAGAAGATCAACCGGATCTATTTGCCGCGATTACCGCCCTGCTGAGCCAGAACCACTTAAACATTCAAGCAGCGACTTTATTTACCTCGCCCAAAGGCTTGTGTCTGGATACTTTTATTGTGCTAGATGAGCAAGGCCACCCGCTGTCATACGAGCAACGCATTCAGGAAATTCAAGACAACTTAATTGATGGCTTAGGCGATATTAAAAATCGTGGTATATCGGTCAGTAGAGCCGTTCCCACACGCTTAAAATATTTCACGGTGAAAACCCGAATTGAATTTTTCAACCATGATAATAGCCCGTTTACTACGCTTGAGATAACCGCTCTCGATCGACCTGCGTTACTGGCTAATATCGGGCAAGCATTCCGTGATTGCGAAATAGAAATTCACTCTGCAAAGATCGTCACACTCGGCGAAAGAGTAGAAGACACCTTTACCATCAGTGACCGGGAAAACCGCCCTATCACTGATAAGGCAAGAATTAAAGAAATTAAACAACATATTGAAGAAGCGATAAACGCTTAATTCAAATCACGTTAAAGGATCAGTTATGTCGTTACAAAATACTATCGAACAAGCTTTTGAGAATAGAGATACTCTGTCGGTCAGTTCAGCTCCATCGGAAGTAAAAGATGCCGTTACAGAAGCTTTAAATTTACTCGACTCAGGCGAAGCTCGAGTCGCAGAGAAAAAAGATGGCGACTGGGTGGTTAATCAGTGGCTTAAAAAAGCGGTCTTATTATCGTTTCGCTTAAATGACAACAAAGTGATCGATACTGATCTGGCACAATTTTACGATAAGGTGCCAATGAAATACCAAAGCATGAGCGAAGAAGAGTTCAAAGCTGGTGGTACACGTGTCGTGCCACACGCAATCGCTCGTCATGGCTCTTACATCGCAAAAAATGTGGTGTTAATGCCTAGCTATACCAACATTGGTGCTTATATCGACGAAGGCGCAATGGTAGATACTTGGGCAACAGTTGGCTCCTGTGCCCAAATTGGTAAAAATGTTCACCTTTCTGGTGGCGCTGGTATTGGTGGCGTATTAGAACCATTACAAGCTGGCCCTACTATTATCGAAGATAACTGTTTTATCGGCGCACGCTCAGAAGTGGTTGAAGGCGTTATTGTTGAAGAAGGTGCTGTATTGTCGATGGGCGTTTTCATTGGGCAAAGCACTAAAATTTATAATCGTTTAACTGACGAGGTGACTTACGGTCGCGTTCCAGCAGGCTCAGTCGTGGTACCAGGTAGTTTGCCATCTAAGTGTGGCAAATACAGTTTAAGCTGTGCTGTTATCGTCAAGCAGGTTGATGCCAAAACTCGTGCAAAAACGAGCGTTAATGAACTCCTACGTTTAGGCAAAGAACAAGCATAATTCAGAGGTTAGCATGGTTAAGATTTACGGCATCCCAAACTGCGATACGGTTCGAAAAGCAATAAAGTGGCTTGAAGCACAAGACATCGAACATGAATTTATTGATTATCGCAAGAACGCACTTGAACGCGCGACGTTAGAAAGTTGGGATAAGGCCATTGGTTGGGAGAAGTTGCTCAATAAAAGAAGCACGGCTTGGCGTCCACTCGATCAATCCATTAAAGACAATATTGATCGCGACTCAGCAATTGACTTGATGAAAGACAAAGTGACGCTTATCAAGCGCCCGGTATTGGTCAAAGGTAATGACGTTCACTTGAGCTTCAAACCTGAGCAATACGAATCCATTTTTAGTTAAGGTAACTCTATGAGCACTGACGTTATAGCATTAGCGAAAAACCTCATTAATCGAGAATCTGTAACACCGATAGATGCTGGTTGCCAAAAGTTCATGATGGAATTACTGGGCCAACAAGGTTTTGAACATGACATCATGGACTTTGAAGACACTCAAAACTTCTGGTCAGTGCGACAAGGGAAAACTGAAGGCCCTGTCTTTGTTTTTGCGGGTCATACGGACGTAGTGCCGGCGGGTAACCTTGAGGACTGGCACACGCCACCGTTCGAAGCAACAGAGTTAGACGGATACCTGCATGGTCGCGGCGCAGCTGATATGAAAGGCAGTCTCGCAGCCATGATAGCAGCCACCGATAAGTTTGTGGCTGACTATCCGGATCATCAAGGCTCCATTGCCTACCTCATCACCAGTGATGAAGAAGGCCCTTTTATTAATGGCACGGTCAGAGTTGTGGATGAACTCATGAAACGCCAACAACCGATTGACTACTGTATTGTTGGCGAACCATCGAGTACCGAAAAGCTTGGTGATGTTATCAAGAACGGTCGTCGTGGTTCTTTGACTGGTTTTTTAAAGGTCCTTGGAACTCAGGGGCACGTTGCTTATCCTCACTTAGCCGATAATGCGATTCATAAATCCTATCTAGCGTTAAATGCTTTAACAACAGAACACTGGGATCATGGCAACGACTCTTTCCCTCCAACCAGTTTTCAGATTGCGATTGAAAACGCAGGAACAGCCACGAATGTTATTCCTGGTGAAAAGTACGTTGAATTTAATTTCCGCTACTCCACTGAGTCAACCGCTGACGGGTTGAAACAGCGAGTGATTGATATTTTGGATAAGCACGAACTTGATTACGAGCTGAATTGGAAGCTCAATGGCGAACCGTTCTTAACTCCTGAAGCAGGATTGCTTACTGCCGCAAAGAAAGCGATTAAAGAAACTTGTAACATTGATGCTCAGGCATTAACCAGTGGCGGTACTTCTGATGGTCGGTTTATTGCAAAAACTGGTGCTGAAGTTGTTGAGATTGGTCCCGTCAATAAAACGATTCATCAGATCAACGAGTGCGTCAAGATTGACGACTTAAAGAAATTGGTTGATGTTTATTACAGCGTACTAAAGCAACTATTGGCTAAGTAATTTTATATGAGCGTTAACAATTCCATGATGACTCCTGAGCAGCTCATTGGCTTAAATCAGGACCACCTACTCAATATTGAGAATAATACCGAGTTACTTGGACAGAAATTTCAGTGCCATCATGAAGTTTTGATTCCGATTGCCAAGCTGATTCGTCAATCTGAAATGGATGGCGTGCCGCTTAGGATTGTCAGTAGCTACCGTAGCTTTGAGCGGCAAGCTGAGATTTGGAATCACAAATTCAATAATGACGTCGAATTAAACCTTCGAGATGGCTCCACCGTCAATGCTTTCGAGCTTTCTCCTAAGGAGCGTGTGGATGCTATTTTGCACTACTCAGCAATTCCCGGCACAAGCCGCCACCACTGGGGGACAGACTTTGACGTATTTGACGCCGCAGCAATTGACCAGGGTTATGACGTTCAGCTAACCGAAGCTGAGTTTGACGAAAAAGGACCCTGCTCTAACCTCGATGAATGGCTGGATTATAACCTTGAAAAGTTTGGTTTTTTTAAACCTTACCGAGAAGACAAAGGTGGCGTCGCATGTGAGCCATGGCATATTAGTTATGAGCCCATCGCAAGCAAAGCTCTAGAAGAGTTCCCGGTAGAGTTTTTAAAAGAGACATTAAGACAAAAAGAGATAGGTGGCAAAGAACAAATCACCTCAAGGCTTGACAGTTTAGCAAGAAAATACGTTTACAATATTTGCACCGACTAAAGGAGTATTTATGTGGGAAGCGATTTTAGTAACACTACTTATTTTCCTCATCCTTGGAGCAACACTGTTTGTTCTAAAACGAAACAATAAGTTTAAAGTTCCTAAGGGCGTCAAACCAAAACCATACAAAGACGATGAGGATGATTACTAGCGTTAGCTCGCAACTTAGCAGGAGTAGCTAACGCCAGCATTAAGTATGGCTATTGATTCAATGGTTACTTTTCTAAGAACTTCTTGAAAATTGACTTAGCTTCTTCGCTACCCAAAAGCTCTGAGAAGCTACGAGCTTCTCTTTCAATAGCCTTACTCACAAGACCTGAATTGGAGCGTAGTAATTGTCGGCTCACTCTTAAGGCATGGGCCGGTTTTCTGGCGAGTTTCTCTGCTTTTTCCTGTGCTACTTCAAAATAGCTTTCGCTATCAACGACATCATTAATGATTCCAAGGTCTTTCGCTTTTGCCGCGTCAAATGGCTCTGCTAACAACAATAATTCCGCAGCTTGGACATATCCCAATTGACGGGGTAATAAGTAACTAGAACCTGCTTCAGGGCACAACCCTAAATCGACAAAAGGCAAACTAAAGTATGTTTTGTCTGTAGCGTAAACAAGGTCACAATGCAGTAGCAGTGTCGTCCCAATTCCTACCGCAGGTCCTGATACAGCAGCTACCATAGGTTTATCAAAGGTAGACACTTCTTGTAAGAACTTGAGAACAGGGCTTCCTTCGTCGAGTACCGTCTGTTGCAAGAAATCGGCAATATCGTTGCCTGCGCAAAAACAGCCCTCGCTACCTTTGAACAGGACAACATTAACCTCATTATTGCTTTTTGCTTTAGCTAAAATCGAGGTTAAAGCACTGTACATTTCCGACGTTAGGGCATTTTTCTTATCTTCTCGATGAAAATCGATATGTAGGACATTATTAACGAGCTGAGAAGTGACTAACTCGGACATGTTACGACCTCTTTGTTTTGAACGGTATTAATAATACAAAAAGATAACACATCCGAGCAGATAGATTCATCTATTTTTGATGGAATCCAGTACCAAAATCACCATTCATTTGCGCAGACAAATACGCAAAGATCACATAAGCTGCTGTATTTTGGCGTAGCGCTTCAGGATCAATCTTATCCAGCGTGTCGTTAGGCGTATGGTGGTAATCGAAGTAGTCCATACCGTCTTGACGTAATGAGAATACTGAAATGCCTTTACCCCGTAGTGGAATTAGGTCTGGGCCACCGCCAGCTTGATTATTACCATAGGCGATGCCTAGTGGCTCCATCAGCTTGGCCATTTGCTTTACAGCAGGCAGCGCATCCTCTTTTACCTTAGAGTCGATACGCCATATCTTACCAGCACCAAAGTCAGACTCAGCAGCCGTAATGATATTCTTAATATTATCTTTGTGAGCTTCTGCGTAAGCTTTACCACCGACTAGGCCTTGTTCCTCATTGGCAAACATGATGACACGAATAGAACGCTTTGGACGCTCGGGTAAACCCATAATCAATTTTGCTGCAGCGGTTGTGATACCTATGCCAGCACCATCATCTAAAGCACCTGTTCCTAAGTCCCAAGAATCTAAGTGGGCACCGATAATGACGTACTCTTCAGGCTTTTCGCTGCCTGTAATTTCACCAATCACATTTTGGCTTGTATATTCTTCACCATTTTTAGCGCCAATAGTCATCTTAACAGTGACCGGCTTACCACGGCGAATCATATTTTCAAGTAAGTCGGCATCAGGCGCCGATAAGGCTGCCGCAGGAATCTTCTCAATGCCTTCCTCATAACGCATGACGCCAGTATGAGCCATACGGTCTGTGTCTGTACCTATTGAGCGAATTAGAATGCCCACAGCGCCTTTTTTAGCTGCTTCAGACGCCCCTTGCCCCCTCGCAGCAACCGCCGGTCCATAACCAGAACCATCTCGCGCACGCTCCATGCGGTTCTTAATAAAAACGATTTTTCCATCAGCGGCATTTTCAGGAGCTTTCGACAGGGCTTCCAAATCATCAAACTGAATAATTTCAGCTGCTAAACCGTCTTTTGAAGTTCCAACGCTGAAACCTAAAGCCGTGATCACTAAAGGTTGGGGATACGGCGATACCACTTCAGCAGTTTCCACACCACGCTTCCACGTCGGAAAGGTTACAGGCTCTGTCCAAACTTTATCAAAGCCTAACTCTTCAAGTTTAGCCACGCCCCACTTGACTGCAGCGGCGTCACCAGGTGTACCCGCCATTCTTGGCCCAACCTCAGTCGTTAATGATTCGACGATGTCATAATCTAGCGAACTTTTTAACGCCTGATCACGAAGTTGTGCAGCGACTTTAAGGTCATCTTCGTCGAAACTCGGAACTTGTTTGGCCATTGCGCTAACAGTTAGTAGGCATGATGCTACTAGCGCCAAAGGGATATGTTTCAGTTTCATAGCACTCTCTTTGAAGTTATTGATTCGTTGTCTTGGTTCACTCGACAGTGGTATCCACTCTGGATTGACAGGCCCAACCACCAAGGCTAGAGTAGCTGAAAGACACTCTCGAGGAAAAATCATGTCTACCATATACGATTACTCAGCAGTTTTAAATAACGGTCAGGAAGTTTCGTTGAGCGACTACCAAGGAAAAGTGTTACTGATTGTTAACACAGCCAGTGCCTGCGGCTTCACTCCACAATACGAAGGCCTAGAGAACCTTTACAAAGAATTTTCAGGCCAAGGTTTCGAAGTTTTAGCTTTTCCATGCAACCAATTTGGTAAACAAGAATCTGGCTCAGATAATGAAATTAAGGACTTTTGTGACCTTAACTTCAACATATCATTCCCACTGTTCCAAAAAGTTGATGTCAATGGTGACTCAGCTCACCCACTTTACCAACACCTTAAGAAAGAAGCCTCAGGCTTTTTAGGCTCTGAAAAGATAAAGTGGAACTTCACTAAGTTCTTAGTAGATAAAGACGGTAAGGTTGTTGACCGCTTCGGCTCAGTCACCAAACCTGAGTCCTTAAAAGATGCAATAAGGAAGTTGTTGTAATGCCTAGCTTGAAAGACAAAGTTATCATCATAACCGGAGCTAGTCGAGGTATCGGTCGTGCTATGGCTCTACGGTTTGCGAAAGAAGGCGCCACAATTGTTATCGCGGCCAAGTCGGATAAGCCTCACCCTAAACTTCCGGGCACCATTCACACGGTAGCCGAAGAAGTTGAACAAGCTGGCGGCAAGGCTATTGCTGTAGCGCTTGATGTCCGTAAAGAATTACAGGTGAAAAAGTTGTGTGACCGCATCGGAGAAGAGTTTGGTCGAATTGATGCCGTCATTAATAATGCAGGCGCTATCAGCCTAACGACGGTCGAAAATACTTCCCCTAAACGTTATGACTTAATGCAACAAATTAATTCACGAGCCGTTTATTGCTTAGCACACTATGCCCTACCTTATTTAAAACAATCCGATAACCCACATATTTTGAACTTATCGCCGCCAGTAAACCTACAAGAAAAGTGGCTTAAAGACTTTAGTCCATACACCTTGTCTAAATACGGTATGAGCATTTTGAGCAAAGGCATGGCAGCTGAGTTCAAACCTTATGGTATTGCCGTCAACACTTTGTGGCCCCAAACCTATATCGCCACTGCAGCTATCGAGTTTGCCATTGGGAGCAAAGATACTCTCAATTATGCCCGTAAACCTGAAATTATGGCCGATGCAGCCCATGTGGTATTAACCCACCCAAGCGATAACTATACGGGCTTGTGGCTGATTGATGAAGAAGTACTGAAAGCAGCAAAAGTTACCGACTTTAGCCAATATGCTTATAATGCAGAGTTTGAAGAGCAAATACAGAAAGACTTGTTTCTTGATTGATGGATGGTTAGAGGCTTAATACTTAAGCCTCACTCTATCACCCCATAGCCCTACCAAGACTAACTGTCATTTCGACTACTTAAATGATCCGTATCAATCTGCGAACCAACCTCGTTAGGATTATCATTTGCTTCAGGTATTACAGCGAGATGTGGCTCGTTAGGGTAAACAGTTCGTACTCGGTTGCTTTCAGGCACATTAGCTCTGTCAGCGAAGTGCGCTTTTACTCTGAGTACTGAATTACGATCTTCTGCTTCAACATAAGATTGGTGGACATACTTAGCGTAGATATCCTGCTCACCGTCAACAGGGAAGGGCTCGCTATTAAACACTGACTCAGCATAATCTCGTAAATCATCAGGAATATCATGTTCCACATCACTTGGTAAACTCGTAAATGGAACGCCGGTTAACAGAGCTTTTTGATACATGTAACGCAAATAAACATTGGATAGCTCCTTTCTCACATTCTTAGTACCATACAGCCATGTATCTAAACCTCTCTGCTTTTCTGACAGTGTGTAACCCAACTTTTCATATTCTGTTTTAATCTGTTCAAGCTCTGAAGTAGTAAGGTGCTCCTTAGTTTCCAAACTGTAATAAGTCCGTCTCAGTGTTTTAATCTTTACAATATAGTTCTCAACGATAGCATCATCTTCATTACTATAGCCGCCACCAATATCAGAATGCACGCCTATATAAGACTTCTCTCTTATGCGAGCGCCACTTCTCGGTTCTAAACTGGTTAGTGGAAAGTTCTCTCGAATTTCATCTCGTGCCACGAACTGCTCTATTTCGTCGGCAGAATCACCGCTTAAGTGGAAATTAAAAGGCTGTATGATATCGACGTAATAAGGCGCTTCAATTTCCATCCCATCTAAAGGATTGACCACTTGTCGCCTTGTCCCACGGTATTCCCTAACTTCATAACGGTTAATGTTATCTCCAGCGCCGTCCCTAACCCCAGAACCGTCCTCATAGCCCGCTAAGCCCCAGTAATCCAAAGCAAAGGAAGCTACTGTATCAAAAAGCCCCACAAAGCCGACTTTGACATCAGGGCCAGCCGCTCGATCATGAAGCTCGTTCACAAAGTGCCTCGCTTGCGCTGCCCCACGGCTGAAGCCAAAGACATCGACGATAAACTCTTTCGCACAGGGCGTCTCATCGAAAAATTTAGCGACATCATTTATTGCCTCATGCACTCTCTCGATTCCTCCTTCGCCCAGGGACAGTCCGGCTAGCTCGTTTTCGCCGTAATCAACCGTACCCACACCATTTTTATAGATCATGTGATGCTTAATTAACTGCTTTTCATCATCTTGCCTTTCATACAACTCCGATAACTTCGCAATATTGGAAACTTTATTTTTAGGAAAGTCGTTGACTTTATTATTGCCGGTACCGTCAAAAAAGACACCAACACGTAATACCCAAGGGCATTTGCCCGGTAAACAGTTTGGACTATGCCGCGTTTTAGTCATAACCTAGCTCCTTGTTTTGTGGTGCGCTAGGGTACCAGCGATCAAAGACTTCGAGTGAACTCGAGTAACCACCAAGCTCTTCCACTCGCTTCCTGTGCGCTATGCAATCCAGCTCATAATCCTTATCTTCCTTAAAGTAGCGATATCGCGTTACTACTTCATCAGTTTTATAACCCTGTCCTTCGGCTAAAATCATAACTTGCTCTTGGGAGTCAGGGTGAGCGGTATCGGCCAGCTTAATCCAAACCTTGTGATTTGGCCTAAAATCGATAATAAAATAGGATTTATCAATTCCGTATTTATTTTTAGGCCAAGGGGGGGTGAGCAGTAACTGGTTTATCATTTTTTTATCGGGCAACTCTACTTTTGCTTTCATTCGCGCCTTTTCTTTCCATGAATACCATTGTAGCTCTATAGTTTCTTGTGGCGCTGGTGTATTATTAGACACTGAACCTGTTCCTGATGCGCCATTTATATTACCCCCACCGCAACCTACAGCTCCAGTAGATGGGGCATACCATTGTCCATCGACAATAATTTCTTCCAGTATAATACTCGCCTCAGCATTACTATTAGAACCGAAATTAAAGTGGCTACCGTTAGCTTTTGGTTTATCAGCCAAGGCCGCCATAACCAAAATCACAGCGATAATTAGTACAGGAGATAATATCAATAATAAGAACTTAAGCTTAGGTCTATCCATATCTTTTCAACACCCTTTTCATCCCTTTCTACGGCCTAATTGTTCCACAAGTATTCACTGGAGATCCTACGCAGTAGACAAACAAGTCGAACCTCAAGCGTGAGAATAACGATTTTTAGTAATGATGTGCGTGAATTATATCGCAAAAAAAGCTCTAGGATTTATTTAAAGTAAAAAGATCGTAGCTACACTTTCAATCTTTTTCAGCAACCGTAAAAGCAATAGCGGCATCCTTTTCATCGCTGATGCTTAAGTGAATACTATTAATACGATGCTTCACCGCCCAATCTTTGGCATGCGACTCCAGCTGAACTCGGGGCTTTCCTAACTCATCGTTACTAATAATGAGCTGTTTAAAGTCAATCCCTTGTCGCATTCCGGTTCCGAGAGCTTTGCTGATAGACTCTTTCGCCGCAAACCGTTTAGCCAAAAAAGTCGCCTTATTCTTTTTTTTCGCATACTCTTCAAGCTCTGATGACGACAAAATACGTTCAGCAAATTTGTCGCCATGTCGCAAGAGCGAACGCTCGACGCGCTCGAGCTTTACGATGTCAGTTCCTACGCCAAATATGGCCATTGACGTGCTTCCACCATTAGTTTCTTCATTTCGGCAACAGCACCATCAAGCCCACTGAATAATGCACGTCCAATAATGGCGTGACCTATATTGAGCTCAACGATCTCTTTTATTGCCGCAATAGGTTGTACATTATGGTAGTGCAAACCATGACCAGCATTGACGTGAATTCCTTGCCCAACAGCGTGAGAGACGGAACGTTGTATTTTAACCAGTTCAAGTTCACGTTGGTGCTCACTTTCCGCGTCTGCATAGTGCCCTGTATGTAGCTCAATCAAAGGCGCTCCAACGCGTGCGGCTGCATCAATCTGCTTTTCATCGGCATCAATGAACAAGGATACTTGGATACCGGCATCTGCCATACGCTGACAAGCGTCTTTAATTTTGCCTTCTTGCCCCACAACATCAAGCCCGCCCTCAGTGGTCAGTTCTTCACGCTTTTCAGGAACAAGACACACATATGTTGGCTTTACTTTCTCTGCGATGGACAACATTTCATCCGTCACCGCCATTTCTAGATTCATTCGCGTTTGGATGGTATCGGCGAGAGTTTCAACATCTCGATCCGTAATGTGACGGCGATCTTCTCTAAGGTGTACCGTAATACCATCTGCACCACTTTGCTCAGCCACGAAGGCTGCCTGTATTGGATCAGGATAGTCTGTGCCACGCGCATTACGCACCGTAGCGATGTGATCAATATTGACCCCGAGTAATATAGGATTTTTCATGCCGTTGTCCATTTAAAAGCTGTAGATGATAAGCTTTGGCTTGGAAGCCTTTGTTCGTTGCAATTTGCTTTGATTTTAACAGCAACAGAGGTTACAAACAAAGGCTTCCAAGCCTTACCGAATAGCCAGTGTTTGTTGTAAGAGCTTACGACTGTTTAGATCTTTGAATCCAATTAAAGGATCGATGATGGTTCGGCACATTTTTCTTGCCAGTGCCAAACTGCCACTTTGTTGCCAATTACGGTTGCCTATCGCTTGTATATGTCGACCTTCAGCTTTCAAACTGCCTTGTGGTGCTTGAGATAACAGTACAAAGCCTTGCTCAGGCATAAATCCATAATCCAAGTCCGCTTCAATTGCATCACCATGGATATCATGGAACCAATCAATACCGTAACCAAGCTCTTCAATAAGGCCCAGTTCAAACTCACGAAGTACTGCCGATGGAGATTCTTTAGTGCTCAAACGCATAAGAGAGCTCTGGTAAACATCAAAAATATCGGGGTGGGGATCCCATTGAATCAACAGCTTCATGATTAATTCATTCATATAGAGACCAGATAAACTAGGAATACCGACGAGAGCAAAACTAGGCTTGCTGGCCTCCATCTGCTTCAAGGTTTTTAAATCACTGCGCCCTACCCAACTGATCGATAAAGGCTGAAAAGGTTGTAATAAAGCCCTTTTATTATTTTTTTTACTACCTCTAACCCCTCGCGCTAATACACTGCAGCGACCGTAATCTAACGTAAATAAGTCAAGGATTAAGCTGGACTCTTTGAATGGTCTTGAATGAAGTACGAAGGAATCAACCAGCTCAGCACTATTCATCGATAATCATCGTACCCTAGTGATTTCAGAGCACGCTCATCATCCGCCCAACCATCTTTAACTTTGACCCAAAGTTCTAGGAACACTTTACTATCAAACAGCTCTTCCATTTCGATTCGAGCATCGCGTCCAATTTGCTTCAGTCTCTGCCCACCTTTGCCAATAATGATGGCTTTCTGCCCTGAGCGCTCGACTAGAATCAAGCCGCTAATGGTCAAAACACCTTTATCGTTGAATTTAAACTGTTCAATTTCAACCGTTGATGAGTAAGGTATTTCCTCGCCTAAAGATCGCATTAACTTTTCGCGAATCAATTCGGCGGCCATAAAGCGTTCACTTCTATCCGTGATGTAATCTTCTGGATAAAATAAATCACCTTCAGGCAACCACTTCTTTAAAGTCTTGGTCAGCTCATCAAGATTATACCCTCTTAGCGCTGAACCAGGAAAAACAGCATCAAAATCACACTGTTCGGTGATATGCGCGATGTGGGGTAACACCTCTTCTTTGTCCGCAAGCTTATCAACTTTGTTTATAAAAAGAATTTTCTTACCTTTAGCATGAGAGAGCTTTTCAAGGACCAATTCATCATCATCAGTCCACTGAGTACCATCAACCACAAATAGCAGTACATCCACATCCGTCATAGAGCTAGAGGCAGCCCTATTCATATAGCGGTTTATACTTCGCGCCTCTTTGCGATGAATACCTGGTGTGTCTACAAAAAGAATTTGCGCATCTTCATCGGTATAAATACCAAGAACCCGGTGACGAGTAGTTTGCGGCTTACGCGAGGTAATACTGACTTTCTGACCTAAAATATGGTTCATCAGGGTCGACTTTCCGACATTAGGACGCCCCAGCACAGCAACGTACCCACAACGAAAAGAGTCTTTGTGTTCAGATTTCTCAGTCATGTTTATTCAACTTAAGACGCTAAGGTCTTTTGTAATTCAGAAAATGCTTTTTCAGCAGCTAATTGTTCGGCATTTCGGCGACTACTTCCAGTGCCGACCGTTTTAATAGACTTTTCAGAGATGACGCAAACAACTTCAAAGGTTTGCTCGTGGGCTTCGCCCGTTACACTCAGCAACTCATACTCTGGAAGAGAGAAACGACGTGATTGCAACAACTCTTGCAAACGCGTTTTTGGGTCTTTTGTTACTTCAGATGGGTCGAGTTCAGTTAAGCGCTCATTATATAGTTTTAATATTAGTTGACTCGTCTGATCAAAGCCTGAGTCAAGGTAAACCGCACCAATGACAGCTTCAAAAGCATCGGCTAGGATCGATGCACGGCGAAAACCACCGCTTTTAAGTTCACCTTCACCGAGGTAGATGTAATCACCCAGGTTAATTTCTTTAGCTATCACAGCAAGAGTTTTGCCTTTGACCAAACTAGAGCGCATACGACTAAGCTGCCCTTCATCAACTTTGGGAAACTTAGCAAAAAGGGCTTTAGCGATGACCATCCCAAGGACAGCATCACCTAAAAACTCAAGGCGCTCATTGTGATTATTAGAAGCACTGCGGTGAGTCAGTGCTTTTTCAATGAGTTGACGGTTTGAAAACTGATAGCCAAGGTGACTGCAGATTCGATCTATTTGTTGCTGACGATGACTCATCTTGGCGACTGGAATCTCACGTTAATTTAAGGGCTCTTCATGCTTGAATTCAACTAAAGCACTGACATTACCGAACAAAGAAATGCGGTTTTCATATTCTAGATATAAGGCTTTACCACCGGTGACATCCCTAATTTCAATATCTTCCGGCTCAACAATATCGATATTATTCACACTGAATCGTCCTGAAATTAATCGCTCAATGTCTGATTTGCTCGTTCTTGAGTCAGCCTCTTCTGCTACAGATTCCAGCGAACTTTTAATCGTAAAGTACTCCATATAAGCAGGCGCTAACTTAATCGCTAAATACATGAAAAATAAGACAATCGCCATAATTATTAACCAACCAGCGGCTGTCATCCCATTCTGATATTGTCTGTTCATGATTGCTTTTTTTGCTTGTTGTCGACCGAACATATTCCCCATACTCCTCAACAGTAATACTTACTTTTTAATCAAGCAGTTAGAAGCTAATTTATAGCTCCAGCTCTACTAAAGGATATACCTTTTGGTAGATGTTTGCCAAATAATACTGGTTCATCGGTAAAAGTTACAAAAAGCCACTTATAGGCTGCCTTACCAATAATGCCTTCTTCATGAATAAAGCCCCATGCTCGTGAATCTTGGCTTCCATCTCGGTTATCACCCATGGCAAAGTACTTACCTTCTGGTACCACTTCTGTCCATCGATCATCCAAGCTACTAACTCTGCCGTTACTTACTCCACTAGTCAGATAAACCAAGTCATGGGTGTTATTATTAATTGTTTCTTTATAAGTATCAAAATACTCACCCTGAGGCACTAACTCTTCAACTTTATCAGACACGAATTCAGATTGAATAGTAATCGGGTCACAACCTTGGCCACTGATATCTTTGCCATCTGTGCATTGTGGAATAATCGTTAAGGTTCCACGATCCCACTCGATGCGATCACCTGGGACACCGATTAAGCGCTTAATATAAGCTTGCTGTGGTTCATGTGGCGGGTGGAAAACTATCACATCTCCACGCTTTGGCTCATTCACATCAATCAGCTTTGTATTTAAAGCTGGCAAGCGGATTCCATATGCAAATTTATTCACCAAAATAAAATCGCCGTCATACAGCCCTGGATTCATACTGCCGGAAGGGATTCGATATGGCTCGAATAAAAACGAACGAAGCACCAAAACAACAAAAATGATAGGGAAAAAGGAACGACAAAGATCAATCAAACTAGGATACTTCTCTCTGCCTTTTTCGTCATACTCAACGGTTCCAGCCACAACCCGCTTTTTCTGCCAAATAAACTTATCAAGTAATGTGACAATACCCGTTATCAATGCTGCAACCAGCAGATAAAAACCAAAATCGAAATAGATACTCGGCATTATTTTTCCTTACCAACATTCAGCACAGCAAGGAACGCTTCTTGTGGGATTTCAACTTTACCCACTTGCTTCATTCGCTTCTTACCCGCTTTTTGTTTTTCTAATAGTTTACGCTTACGTGAAACGTCACCACCATAGCATTTGGCCAATACGTTCTTACGTAGAGCTTTAACCGTTGAACGCGCAATAACATGATTTCCTATGGCAGCCTGAATCGCGACTTCAAACATTTGACGCGGAATAATTTCTTTCATCGCTTCAACCAGCTCACGGCCACGGTATTGTGCTTGTTCTTTATGTACGATCAATGCCAATGCATCAACGCGATCACCATTGATAAGAATATCCAAACGTACTAACTCATCTTGCTGATAACGTTTAAAATTATAATCCAACGATGCATAACCACGACTGACTGATTTTAGTCGATCGAAAAAGTCCAGTACGACTTCATTCATCGGCATTTCATACGTTAGGGCAACCTGATTACCCGCATACTGCATCTTAGTTTGTACACCACGCTTTTCTACACACAAGGTAATAACCGCACCAAGGTGTTCTTGTGGCACTAAAATATTCGCTTCACAAATAGGCTCACGAATCTCAGCAATGTTGGAAACCGCTGGTAACTTTGAAGGGTTATCAACATAAATCACTTCATCGTCAGTGTTCAATACCTCATAAATCACCGTAGGAGCTGTCGTGATCAAATCGAGGTTATATTCCCGCTCTAGACGTTCCTGAATAATTTCCATGTGCAACATGCCAAGGAAACCGCAACGGAAACCAAAGCCAAGTGCCGTAGAATTTTCAGGCTCGAAGAATAAAGACGCATCATTAAGACTTAACTTCGATAACGCATCACGGAATGACTCATAGTCGTCAGAGCTAACTGGGAATAAGCCCGCGTAAACCTGCGGCGTCACCTTCTTAAACCCTGGTAGCGGCTTTTCGGCAGCGGCTTTTGCCAAAGTGATGGTATCACCCACTGGCGCACCTTGAATTTCTTTAATTCCAGCAATGACAAAGCCCACTTCACCAGCACGAAGCACGTCAGTATCATGGCGTTTTGGCGTAAAGATACCGACATGGTCCACCACATGCGATTTGCCCGTAGACATAACCTGCATCTTATCGCCTTTATTGATGGTGCCCTGCATAACGCGAACCAGCGAGACAACGCCCAAATAGTTATCAAACCAAGAATCAACAATCAAGGCCTGAAGGGGCGCGTCAGGATCTCCTGATGCTGGTGGAATGTCACGAACGATGGCTTCCAGTAACTCTTCAACACCGACCCCAGTTTTAGCGCTGCATTGCACCGCCTCCATGGCCTCGATGCCAACAATATCTTCAATTTCTTGCATCACGCGCAACGGATCAGCCGCTGGCAAATCAATCTTATTAAGGACTGGAACCACTTCTAAATCTTGTTCAATGGCGGTATAGCAATTGGCCAGAGTTTGGGCTTCCACACCCTGCGCCGCATCCACCACCAGTAGCGCACCTTCACAGGCCGCTAACGAACGCGATACTTCATAAGAAAAGTCAACGTGGCCTGGCGTATCAATAAAGTTCAATTGGTAGGTGTGCCCATCATTGGCTTTATAGTCCAGCGTTACACTCTGAGCTTTAATTGTGATACCTCGCTCACGCTCCAGATCCATTGAATCCAAAACCTGCTCAGCCATTTCACGCTCAGTTAGGCCACCACATTGCTGAATCAGTCGATCGGACAGGGTTGATTTACCATGATCGATGTGAGCAATAATGGAAAAGTTACGAATATAATCGGTATATGCCATATATGTTCCGCTAAAACCTTCTAGTCTTTTTTAACACTTAAACGCCTAACCTTTTGATTATAAAGAGTTTATTGTTATTTATTCTTTAAAATAACGATTAAGAGTTAATTGATAAGTGACTGTTTTGAAAATAGTTTAAGAATAAGCGGCCTATTTTAGCTAAATCCATGAAAAAGGCCAGCTAAGTTAGTGTCTAGCTGGCCTTGTATCGGGCTTATTCGAGTTCTATCACAAGGAAGTCACTGCCTACACCTTGACGAACGATGAGCACCGCCACTTTTCCTTTATCCGGTAACGAAGACACCGCTGCTTGGAAATCTTCTAAAGAAGTAATAACTGTGCGATGTAATTTCTGAACAATATCGCCTTGACGTAACCCAGCTCGGGCAGCCGGACTATCTTTATCGACATCACGGATAATCACACCTTTATCGATACCTGTCGCTTCTTTTAGATCCGGTGTTAATGCTGTCACAGCGATACCCAGCTCTTGCTTTCCTGTATCGGAGTTGGATGCGAACTGCCCATTAGCATCACTCAACGTTACTTCAATAGTATCTGTATCCCCATTACGCACAATGGTGAGTTCGACCTCTTCTCCAGCAGGCATTTGACCAATATAAAATGGTAAGTCTTGCGATTTACGCACAGGCTTACCATCCACCTTAATCACGACGTCCCCGACCTTAATACCGGCTTTATCAGCGGCCATATCAGGTAAAACTCGAGTCACTAGAGCACCGCCCACATCATCAAGCCCGAACGCATCGGCTTTGTCCTGATCGATAGGTCCGAAGGTTACTCCGAGGAAACCACGGTTCACTTTGCCATCTTTTAGCAACTGTTGACGCACATTATCAGCAAGATCGATAGGGATTGAGAAAGACAAGCCGCTACTAATCATCGGGTTGAAAATCATCGAGTTGATTCCAACGACTTCACCGTCTAAGTTGATTAATGGGCCGCCAGAGTTACCGCGATTGATAGCAACATCGGTTTGAATAAAAGGAACATACTGGGAACCAACTTCACCGCGACCTTTTGCGCTAACAATACCCGCAGTTACCGTCTGTTCTAAATTGAAAGGTGCACCAAAGGCTAACACCCACTGCCCTACTTTCAAGTCTTTGGTCGTGCCAATTTCAAGGGCATTAAGATCAAGGTCGCCAGAATCAATTTTTAATAAAGCAACGTCTGTATTGGCGTCGCTGCCTACAATTTTGGCATCAAACTCACGCCCGTTATACAACTTAACGACTGGAGTTTCCGCACCATCAATCACGTGATGATTGGTTAAGATATAACCACCTTCATCCACAATAAATCCTGAACCTCCGCCTCGGCCTACTACTCGGCCCCAGCGCTTCACTTCCACTTTCACGCTAACTACGCTCGGTTGAACTTTTTCAACCAACTTTGTGAAATCAGGGAATGAATCTGCTTGTGCACAGCCTGATAAAACCACAAGCCACGCCACAACAGTAATTGATAATAAACGCTTCAACATTTTTGCCTTCTCCGCAACGATTGTTTTAACTGTTATATCAAAGAGGTTTTACTACTAACTCTTTGAAAATTAGTAATAATTAGAGCCTGAAGTAGAGCTAAGGTTCCTGCGGCATGAACAGCATCTAGTCAGCAGATGTTACGACTTGTGTCACCGTAATAGGTCTCTTTACAATTTTCAACAATACAGGCTCTAACTGTTGTTGTGCAGACTGACGATTGGCAAACCAACGAACGCCTAAAAAGCCAACAGTTAGTCCAATAACAGCACTGACAATAGAAGCCAGTTCCGTAAGGTTTGGCAGGAATAGTGAAGATAAGGTTAGTGCGAGAATCAGGCAAAGTAACGGTAACAGATACACCACCAGCGATGCCTTTAACACCAAGTCTTCAGGAATACCCACTTCTACCTCATCATTAATATGGGCGCCTAATGAATTTTTTAAAGGTGTGACAAAGACTTTGTGTGAGAAGGCTTTATTGACGATACCACTGCCACAGGTTGAGCTTACCTTACAACTAGAGCAACCTGTTTTGGACTGAGTCTGTACCCAGACAGTATCGTCTTCCGCTGCTATGACCTGTCCAACCTCTACAAACATATCTCTAAAATGCCTCTCCACACATTATACTAAAGCCATAAACAATCTTATGCCCATAAAAAAACCCATCTTGCGATGGGTTATTGTAGCCTATCTTCAAAAAGCCAACCACTGTGCGTAAAACAAAGCACAGGAAGCTTTTTATGGATTACTCTTTATCAGTGTTATTCAACTGTTCCGAGTCTTCTTTGACACGCATCGGAACTTGAACAGGAATCACTTTCTGATTACTAACGACACGCACCGTAGGCAGGCTGCTAGTACCCGTGATTTTTCGGGTTAATGCTTCATGCTTCAAAAACATGTCATGCATCGTCTGTAATTCTTGGCGGTCTGCAGTCGAAGCTAACGTTGTCGCTGCTACCTCTCCAGCTTGAGGAGTTTGAGTCGCGCTGGATTGAGTGGCAACGAAATTAGATTGAGTAGCACCGTTCGACACACCAGGCTGCGTATTAGAAACACTAAAGAGCGCCAAAATCGCCACAGATGCCGCAATCGCAAAGCCGCCAGCCTGTTTCCAAACACGCGAAGGAAATGGGATGACGTTGCTTTTCGGAGTTTCTTGCTGTGCACCATAACTAACTTCATCAGCAACCGCTTTGCTTACGCTCGCCGAAATATCGAGATCCATATGCTGCACTTCGTCACGCATGACTTGACCAATCATATGGTAACGAGCCCATACAGACATAGACTCACTGCCTTGCTCCAAGCTAGGTTCTTGATCTTGAAGATCAGCCCTGCCATCGACCCAGGCAGATAAAATCTCTTTATCAAAATGCTTTGTATTGCTCATTACCTTTACCTTTAACTTTTATCACGCTTTGACTGTTTGTTAAGCCTTTTAATAGGCCTGTTCAAATCAACAAAGCATTGCAAACCATTGAATTATTTACTGTTTCACTAATTATTGAATACCAATGCCACTAATTTACTTCTCATTACTTATACCAATTGACTGAGCCGACTGTAAAAAGTTCACAGTTTTTGTAAAAAAGTTTGTGTATTCAGTTTCATTTCAGTAACAGCTATCCGCTCAAGAACGCCAGCCCTGCTCTAACAGCGGCGCAATCTTTTGATCTATCGCGTCTCGAGCTCTAAAAATCCTTGAACGCACCGTACCCACAGGGCAATCCATCGACTCAGCTATTTCTTCATAACTCAAACCGTCAATCTCACGTAACATAATCGCAGTACGCAAATCCTCTGGTAATTCATCAATAGTCTTGAAGATCATTTCTTTCACTTCATCACGAAACATCAGTCGCTCAGGGCTACCACTGTCTCGCAATGCATCACCACCATCGTATTGTTCTGCATCCGCTGAATCAATATCACTGCCAGGTGGCCGTCGGCCTTGCGACACTAAGAAATTCTTAGCGGTATTAATCGCTATTCGGTATAGCCAAGTATAAAAAGCACTGTCGCCACGGAAGTTAGGTAAAGCTCGATACGCCTTAATAAAAGCTTCTTGCGAAATATCCATGACTTCGTCTTGATCACGTACAAAGCGTGAAATCAAGTTCATGATGCGCTTTTGGTATTTAACGACCAACATATCAAAAGCTTTCTTATCGCCGCTTTGGACTCGCTTTACTAACTCTGAGTCTATATCAGCCTCAGACATATTGGCCTCTACTTAGTTGTCCACGTCTCATCAATTGTCCCCGTTCTTGTTCTATTTGCAGGGCAAATATCGTATTTATGTTGTATTTTAATGCTTCGTTGCTATAAGTCGTTTTATAGAAAAAACTAACTGAAAACAAGTGACTGTGGTAAAGTCCGCATTAACTTATAGCTTATTTTGCTAGGAAAACCGTTTGGTTTCCACTGGTTCGT
>Ga0208833_1000030_pt1 | contig 46066 bp, 36 predicted proteins | sample DeeseametaMP1788_FD_184181 | JGI IMG/M metagenome (GOLD analysis project Ga0208833, IMG submission 184181) | Marine microbial communities from the Deep Pacific Ocean - MP1788 (SPAdes) | ecosystem: Environmental > Aquatic > Marine > Oceanic | place: North Pacific Ocean | collected 2011-05-03 | reverse complement strand
AGACGAAGACGGTGTAACGCTTTACGACGGTCCATTAGCAGTAATGGTGAACGGTTCGAGTGCATCGGCTTCTGAAATTTTCGCTGGAGCAATTCAGGACTATGGTCGAGGCTTAGTTATTGGCGATAATACTTTTGGTAAGGGCACTGTGCAAAGTATTGATGATTTGAATCGTTTTTTGCGCAACCCAGAGCTTAATGTCGGTGCCTTAAAACTTACCATTGAAAAGTATTATCGTGTGACCGGTGAAAGCACTCAAAATAAAGGGGTGCAACCCGATATTAAGTTCCCAACGATTTTCGATCCTGAAAAGTATGGTGAGAGTTCGTATGACAATGCTCTAGAATGGGATACTATCGATTCGGCTAGTTTTGAGCGAGTTGGTGAGCTTGGTGACTTCATGCCCTACCTTCAGTATCGACATGAAAAGCGCAAGGAGTCTAACGAAGAGTTTGCATTTTTTGTTGATGATATCGAGCGGGCTAAAGTTGAGCGAGACAATAAGGTAGTTTCTTTAAACTATGATAAACGTCTTGCGAAGCAAAAGAAGAACGACACTCTTCGTTTGCAGCGCGAAAACATCAAAAGAAAGATGCAAGGATTAGATCCTTTGGCTGAACTTGAAGATGAAGAAGAGGGCGAGCAGGATGCTAGTTCTGAGGAAGACAAGGCAGATGAGCCTGATGTCTTGTTGAAAGAGGCCGCTAATATTTTGGCTGACTTAATCGCTATCAAGGCCAAACCAGAGCTTATCGCAGCGTTTGAGCGAGCGAGCAAGGATATCTAAGTCAACAAGAGTTCTTAATCAAAACATCGACTTACATAAAAGCCTTAACTAGCTAATAGTTAAGGCTTTTTTTATTGTACATCAATTTATTAATATTCTATGATTGTTACTAACTTAGTAATGGTTCCAAACGATGCAAGAATTGCTTTCTAAACCTTTATTTTCTATTGGTGATAAGTTTGATGTGACAATGTCGCAGCTGCTCTTAGCGATATTGTTTATTATTCTAGCCGCCTTGTTTAGTCATTACTTTTCTAAATTTATTACCAAGAAGATTTTGACCAAGTTTAAGTTAGCAGAAGATAACTTGGTTATTCTAAAGCGCCTTATATTCTTTATTTTGCTCGCGATAATCACCGTGACGGTTTTATCGTTCTTTAATGTGCCTTTAACTGCTTTTGCGTTTATGTCAGGTGCTTTAGCCATAGGTGTAGGCTTTGGCGCAAAAACCGTTATGGATAACTTTATCAGTGGCTGGATATTGATGTCTGAGCGGCCGGTCAGAATCAATGACATTGTCGAGTATGAGGGGCATTTAGGGCGTGTCATTGAGGTTGGTAACCGTTCTACCATGATTCGACGTATTGATGGTGCCCATATGGTGGTACCAAACAGTAGTTTACTCCAGGCAAATCTAATTAACTGGACCTTGGTCGACCCTAATATCAGAACATCGGTTAGAGTAGGAGTCGCTTATGGCAGTGATGTAGAAAAAGTAAAAGAAATACTTGAGAAGGTCCTAAAAGAGCATGAGTCAGTAATCGATGACCCCGCGCCATCGGTTATTTTCGAAGACTTTGGAGACAGCGCTTTGACCTTTGATCTTTGGTTTTGGGCGAGTGTTGGGGCTGTAAGAGAGTTGCGTGTAATTAGAAGCGATATTCGTTTCAGTATTACCAAGCACTTCAATGAAGCTGGTATTGTTATCGCATTCCCTCAACGCGACCTACATTTCAAGTTTGATAATCAGTCTAGCTTTCCTGTGTCTATTAACCGTAGTAGTAAGGCTGATGAGTCTAAAGAAGAAGAAAAAGGTGATAGTTAATGGAACACTATGATATTTCCAATAAAGGCGGATTAATCACTGAAACTGACGACGGCCCTCGCTCTTTCCGTTGGTATAGGATGAACTATTCATCGGATGAAGACTGTCAGTGGTTAGATGAAAACCCTTTACTCAATAATTTATTTAAAGAACAACTTCTAAAAGCAGAAACTCGCCCCGTTTTTTATCAAGATGATGAATCCATATTAATCTGCTTGAGAGGTGTAAACTTAAATCCGGACGCCGATCCTGAGGATATGATTTCTATACGGCTGTGGGCAAATAACAATACAGTGATCACTAGCTGTAACCGCTCCAGCTTGTCACTTCAGGATATTTTTAAAAACTTAGAAAATGATATTGGTCCCAAAACACCGGGTGAGTTTCTGGCAGTTTTGATTGAAAGGCTAGCTATTCGGATTGAGGACTTTTTCGAGCAATTCGAGGAGCAGCTAGATGTTCAGGAAGACAGCATAGAAACCGCGGATAGTAGGGGGCTTGGGACTGAACTCGGTAATTTACGTCGTCAAGCTGCTACTGTTAGACGTTACTTGACCCCTCAAAAAGATGCGCTTGATAAGCTAAGTCGTGCTGCTAGTCCGTTACTCACAGATGCGCTGCTGGAAGAAATGCGGGATGACCGTGACAAAATTGCACGGTTACTAGAAGACTTAGAGTTATCTAGAGAGCGTTCAATGGCACTGCAAGAACAGCTACTCGCTAAAATTGGCCATGAGCAAAACAATCGGTTATATGTGCTGGCTATTATTTCAGCAATATTTTTACCGCTTACGTTTCTTTCTGGGCTACTTGGAATGAATGTTGCTGGACTACCTGGCACCGAGGATTCGAATTCTTTTTGGTTTGTGTCGGGACTTTGCCTAGTAATCGCTGTCGGTTTAATGGTGTGGTTCAAGTTTAAGAAGTGGTATTAGCTACAAGCAGAACAGCTTGGGTCTTTACTCACACCAAACCGCTTGAACTCGGTTTTTAAAGCATCATACTTTAGTAAATAGGTAGTCGCTGGCTCACTTAAGCCGATTATCAACTTAAGTGTTTCAGTCGCCTGTAATGTTCCCATGGTACCGACCACTGGCGATAAGATTCCTTGGTCTTCACAGTTACCTTCGGGTAAATCAACATTACTATATAAACACTGATAACAAGGGCTCGATATGGTTTGATTGAAGATACCCAGTTGGCCAGAAAAGCCTACAGCCGTTGCAGAAACCAATGGTACTTGATGCTGTATTGACCATGCGTTGATTAAGAAACGGGTATCGAAGTTATCCGTACAATCCAATACTGCTGAAAATCCATTCTCACTTAAATCATTCAGTAACTCTTTATCCGCTTTTGACTGTATAGCATTAACCTTTAGGTTTGGCGATAAGGCTAAGAGTGATGCCTTAGCTGACTCAACTTTTGTTTGGTTCACTGAGCTTGCATCATGAATAATCTGACGTTGTAGGTTTGAACGTTCAACTTGGTCATCATCAATTATGGTCAACTGACCAACACCTGCCGCCGCTAAATATAAGGCAGCAGGGGAACCGAGGCCACCCATACCAATAATCAAAACATGACTACCTTTTATAGCTTCCTGACCCTCAATATCAATCTCAGGTAAGATGATATGACGACTGTATTGTAATAGCTCTGACTTGCTTAGCATGGCTTTATTGGCAACGAATATCTTGCTTGGGTTTAGCTGAGGCTTTTAACTGCTGTTTATACATTGCTCGCTCTTTCATTACTGCCTCATATAAGCCTTTCTGGCTTTCATCTTTTGACAAGCGCTCCAGATTTCTCGCCTTATCAAAAAGCTTAAGGTAAAACGATAATTGATAGTCGGTTAATTCATAACCAATATCAGACAATAAACTAAAGTCAGGGAGTTCTGAAACGGAAACTCCCTCAAATATTGTATCCACTTTATTTTCTGCTTCAGCTTCTTCACCAAGCAACTGATGGTAGTAAGCTTGTATCAGATGAAAATCTTCCCATACGGTTGTTCGCGATAGGTTAAGTTTTTCTGATACGAGTTGATACAGCTCTAGCCTTTGTTGAACTTGCTCGCAGGAACGTGTTTTTTTGAATAAGCCTTTACTACGCCTGACTAAAACATCTTTGTGAAAAGTGCTGATCAGTTTACTCGGCAGGATAGAGCGCTTTTCCTTAGAAACTTGCGACATGTTGAAAAAAGTAGCCGCTGCTACAGCGTTATCATGCTCAAAAGTCAGTTGAGTGATTATTGATGCAGCAAGATCATCGTCTTTAAAGCAACTCTTATTCATCGTAGAGTGCTCGTCTGCTAGGAGCTCATCAATATTTTTTATTGTTAGATTACAACTGGCTTTAGTTTGTTGGCTAAAGCTTATTAGGGCAACAAAGCTAATGAGTAGTAAGGCTTTATACATTGTCATATTAGACCTTTGTTAACGAATGGGAATATTTAAGCACACTCCTAAACAAGTTGCACCCACGATTATCCGCTGATAACCTTAACCAAAAATTTAGCACAAAATATTATGTCTACTATTGGAACTCCAAACTCACCATCCTCAAAGAAAGTGATGCTGCTTGGCTCAGGCGAGCTAGGTAAAGAAGTCGCTATCGAACTACAACGCTTTGGCGTTGAGGTCATCGCCGTCGATCGTTACGAGCAGGCCCCAGCAATGCAGGTTGCTCATAAAAGCTTTACTATCAATATGTTGGATGGCACTGCTTTGCGACAGTTGGTTGAGCAGGAGCGTCCTGATTTAATAGTGCCTGAAATTGAAGCTATTGCGACATCAACCTTGTTAGAGCTAGAAAGTGAAGGCTTCACCGTTATTCCGACGGCTAGAGCTACCAATCTAACTATGGATCGAGAGGGTATTCGACGTTTAGCTGCAGAAGAGCTCGGCCTTAAAACATCTCCGTATCAATTTGCGGATACTTATGCAGATTATCAGTCCGCTGTTAAGAAAGTTGGTATTCCATGTGTGGTGAAGCCTGTTATGAGCAGCTCGGGTAAGGGGCAGTCGACCATTAAATCTGAAGCAGACATTGATAAAGCTTGGCAGTACTCTCAAGAAGGTGGTCGCTCCGGAGAAGGGCGTATTATTGTCGAAGGCTTTGTCGATTTTGACTACGAAATTACCTTACTAACAGTTCGAGCCGTAAATGGCACTCAGTTCTGCGAACCGATTGGTCATACACAAGAAGACGGTGATTACCGTGAATCTTGGCAACCACAGGCGATGTCACCACAAGCCCTACAGCAAGCACAATACATGGCGAAAGCCGTGACAAATGATTTAGGAGGGCTAGGGCTTTTCGGGGTAGAAATTTTTATCAAAGGTGACGAGGCCATCTTTAGCGAAGTCTCGCCGCGTCCGCATGATACTGGATTAGTCACATTAGTGTCTCAAGACTTATCCGAGTTCGCGTTACATGCGCGAGCCATTCTAGGGCTGCCTATTCCAGTGATCCGTCAAAACGGGCCATCAGCTTCAGCGGTGGTACTAGTTGAAGGGGAGTCTGCCCAAGTTTCATTTGGAAACCTTGAGGAATCACTTTTAGAGCAAGATACCCATCTACGCCTATTCGGAAAGCCGGAAGTCAGTGGCAAAAGACGCATGGGGGTGGCTTTGGCCAAAGCTGACTCTATCGAAAAGGCTCGTGCTAAAGCGCGAGGTGTTTCTAGTTCTATTAAAGTTAACCTATAGACAGTATTTAAAAGACAGTGAAGAGATTTGATAAAATAAGAAAATACTGCTGCATTGTTATGTTCTCCGCCGTAGAAGAGCCTGATGACTATGGTGGGATTCATGTTAAGTTTACTAACTTTCAAGGTGACTTCACTTGGTTTATAGCAGTGCCAGAAAATATTGTTGGCGGCAGTAACTTGATCTCTTACTGTCCATGGTGCGGAGCAACCTTGCCCAAGGGTCCATTTATTCAAGCTGATTAATCTATTTTTAATTAGCTCTTTAGAAAAGTGTAGAAAACCAAATATCTAGGGAAGGGGGATAAATTCTTCCTCATCCCCAGTTACTTTTGGAAAACGTCCAGCTTTCCAGTCTTCCTTAGCTTTTTCAATTCGTTCTTTAGAGCTCGAAACAAAGTTCCAATCAATATAGCGCTTTCCAAGGTTCTCGCCGCCGATAATGGCTAACCGGGTGCTTTTCTGTGCAAGAACGCTGACATCGACTTTTGTGTTAATCACAGCCATCGAGTGTTCGTTTACGATTGTATCGTCTATTGTCACACTACCTTTCGCCACGTAAATTGCGAGCTCTTCGGCTTTGGGTAAGGCTAATGACTGCTCTGAGGCGAAGTCTGCTTCTACATACAAGGTTTCAGCAAAAGTTTTAACCGGTGAGGTTTCGCCATAAGCAGTGCCCATCATAATTCGAAGTCTTATATTCTCATCGGTAACACATGGAATGTTTTCTGCAGGGTAGTGGTGAAACTCAGGTTGTATTTCTTCTTTATCAACCGGTAATGCCAGCCACAATTGCAGCGCATGAAGGCTATGAGCTGTGCTATTGATTTCGGGGCGTTCTCTCTCTGAGTGGACAATGCCCTTACCAGCAACCATTAAGTTGATATCGCCTGGCGTAATCGTTTGATAAGTGCCCAAGGAGTCCCGGTGCAGCATTTCTCCTTCAAAAACATAAGTCACCGTAGCAATACCGATATGAGGGTGTGGCCTGACGTTAACGCCTTTGCCAGCTTCGAACTGTGCAGGTCCCATGTGATCGAAAAATACCCAGGGGCCGACAGACTTTCTACCAACAGCAGGAAATAGACGTCGTACAGAAAAGCCGCCAAGATCTTTTTCTTTGGGATCAATTAACTGCTCGATTGCAGAGCAGGGTGCATTAGCACAATCGTTGTTTGGTGTTGCTTTCAGTAGATCACTCATAGTTTCCTCCAGTAAACCCTTCAGCGTCATTTAAAATTAGCAACTATTCCTCTTACAGACAAATCCGCAGAATAAATAATGAATATAACAAGGACTTATGAGTGATTTTTATTCATTTAGCGGCTGTATAGGACTAATTTCCCATGATTTTGGGAGTAATGTTCTATATGGATATTTACTGAGCTATGCAAATATGCATCGAATCAATATTTGACCAAAGGGGAACTAAACTTTGAAGTATAAATTACTACCTGTTGTGGCAACCTTATCTCTGTTGTTACAACCAGCAATAAGCCAAGCAAAATGGGGCGCAAGTCCTAATGAGACGATTGAGGTTGATTCACAATCTACCGCATCTAAATCAGTGATAGATAGCGAAGGCAATATTATCACAATATTTTCAGATCCGGTATTGCGCTACGATCTTTATGCTAAGAAAACAGCTCGCGATGGTACTCCTCTATGGTCTGGTGAGCGATTATTGATTGAAGAACGTGACCAAAGCTTCATTCTTAGAACGTCTTTGGAAGTAGGCACCGAAAACTCGACTTATGTTTCTTACGAGAACATGACGGACAACACAATGATTGTTGCCAAACTTTCAAGCGCAGGCGAGGTTGCGTGGAAGTATAGTCCACAGCCAGAAGGGTATGCAGGTATTAGTATCACCTATATCGCAGCCAGTGATGAAGGACTGGGGTATGTTGCAAGATATCGTAACTTCGACCGCTCTTACAGTGTCGAAGTAGGATTACTGGATGAGTCTGGTTCTCCTAAATGGACGACTCAGTTAGAAACTGATGATGGGAATTTGCAGCCACTCGATATCGTTGCTGTTAAAGATGGTATCGTGGTTATGGCAGCAGGTCCAAGACCATCAGATTCCCGAAACGGAGTTTTTGTACAGAAGTATGATTTCGAAGGGAATCCTGTATGGGGTGATAAGCCAATATTATTAGAAACTCATGACTTGTCTATACCAAGGAGCCCCAGTGCCGAAATGATTCGTGATGGTGATGGTGGCGTTGCCTTTACCCTTAAGCTTTTAAACTCCAGTAATATTTACAGCCATTATTTCTTCAGCGTTAATTCAGACGGTGACGTATTAAATAATGGTACCGGAGTGCGCATTTCTCATGGTAACTCAGGCTTTTACAACAACATTAATGCGCCAACGTTAGTGGCTGAAACCGATGGCTTCTCCATGTCTTGGGTTGCCAGGGGCTATAATAATCTGTTTTACACTATTTTCTTTCAAAAGATGACGTTTGATGGAAAAAGTATCTTTGGTAGTGAGCCAAAAGAAATCCATACCGAAGAATTCGACACTGAGTTAGATGGTTTCATCAGTGGAGGGCGGTTAACTAAGTATGCCGATCATTATTCGATGATATATTTAGAAACTGAGCACGTCAGTGGTAACGTTGGTCACTTAAAACGTATAGATTTCAACTCCGATGGAACGGTGATTGATCAACACATGAATGCTGAGGTTGGCCTACGCTTAAGCCATATTAATGTCGACCGTTCCATTTATGGCGATATTGTTTCCAGCTTTTCTACGACGACTTCAACACCAACATCAATGCTCCGAGCGGTTGCTTTACAAAGCGAATCCCAAAGTGGAACTATCGGATATAACCAAAAGGTAGCACTTGAGTCACCGCATACACCGTGGGTCATTGATGAAGATACGAGCCTGGAAACATCCCTCCGTTATAAAGATGACTTAGGAAGCCTACACAACATTGTTGCAAATGCAGGCGACGAGAATGCTACGGTTGATGTAATCACTGCAACCGAAGGCTCTGTATCATTACAGATAACACCGAAAGCTGACTTTAATGGAGTGATTCCTTTTACTCTCGAAGTTACCGATGCTGAAGATGCTTCGAACACGGCTACTCTAGAGTATAAAGTCCGTGTTAAGTCTATGAATGATGAGCCTAGAGTAGACGTAGCTTCAAGCGTGTCTACGTCAGAAGGCGATAACCTTCTCATCGATGCCACGATTAGTGACCCAGACTCAGAAGAGTTGAGTATTCAGTGGACACAAGTAGGTGGCGAACCAGTTGAGTTTGATGCAACGTCTGAAGATTTAAGCATTGATGCACCCATTGTTACTGCTGATACTTCTTTAGAATTTATGCTAACGGTATCTGACGAAGATAATACGGTTGAAAAACTGGTGGAAGTTAATGTAGCAGACTTAGGAAAGCCTAACTTAAACGTTAATTCTGCTCAGATCGAAGAAGGGCAATCAACCACTATTTCTGCGCAAATTTCTGGTGCTAAATCTCCTTCAACTATTGAGTGGGTACAGCAATCTGGTCCAGCATTAACGCTATCAGCGACTGATCAGTTATCAGTTGACATTACGGCACCGTTTGTCGATAGCGATACCGAATCAACCTTAAGCTTAAAAGTGACAGACGCGAATGGTGAAACTGTTGAACAAGCAGTCATAGTCAATATCACCAATAAAAACAGTGGTAGCGGAGGCGGTAGCAGCAACTGGCTGTTAATTGCCTTACTGACAGCTGCGGCAGCTCTTAGACGCTCACTTAAAGCTTAATCTCTTGGAGTTTCAATTTATGTTTAAAAAATCATTATTACTATCAACTTTATTGCTTAGCATGGGTGCGCAGGGTGCGAGTGGGAGTGAAGACAAGCCGCTGTTAAAGCCATTCGCTTATGAAGATAAGGTTAATTATGTCATCGCTAAAGATGCCGAAAATGCAACAAATAACTACTTTGTTCAGCTGCGTGATCTTCCTGCCGCATTTATTAAAAGCAGCGGCAGCAAAACCAAAAGCGGAAAGTTAAATCTTAAAAGCTCAGCCATGCAAAGCAAAATGAAGCAACTTAAGCAGCAACAATCCAGCTTTCTGACAAATGCGAAGTCGAAAGTTGGTGGTAGCTTAGATATTCGTCACCGTTATTCGGTAGCTTTTAATGGCTTTTCGATGGAGTTAACAGAGTCTCAGGCTGAAAAGTTATTAGAGATGCCCGAAGTCTTAAAGGTTGTTCGTCAAACAACGTATGAGATGCAAACAGACGTGGGTCCTCAACACGTTGGTGCCGATATTGTTTGGGAGCCAGCTGAAGGGATTGGTGCGAAAGGAGAAGGTGTGATTGTTGGAATCATCGATTCTGGTATTAACACAGACCATCCTTCATTTGCATCCAGTGGTGATGACGGTTATACCCATACCAACCCGAATGGTTCAGGTGTATTCTTTGGTGATTGTGTTGATGACCAAACGCTTTGTAATGATAAGTTGATCGGTGTTTTTAGTTATGACTCGATCACATCGCTTTATGAAGGCGTAAGACCAGAAAACGGTATCGATTATAACGGACACGGTAGCCACGTAGCTTCAACTGCTGCGGGTAACGTACTCAACGACCTGCCTTATTACGGTCGAGGTTCTGGTGAAACGAGTGAGGGAGAACCTATTGCTGGAACTAATATTGCTCAAATGTCGGGCGTTGCCCCTCATGCCAATATCATTTCATTCCAAGTCTGTTTACCAACCTCTGGTTGTGCAATGGACGCGATGTTGCAGGCGGTCGAAGACTCAATTGTCACTGGCGTTGATGTTATCAATATGTCAATCGGCCCTTCAGGACAAGGCCCTCACCCATGGTTAGATCCTCTAGATATGGGATTTCTAGCAGCGAATGAAGCCGGTATTTTTACAGCGCTTTCTGCTGGTAACTCTGGTTCGGGTAACTCAACAGTCGGTCATTTGGCGCCTTGGACCACTCAAGTTGCTAATGCGACTCACGGTAGAATATTCACCAAAACGGTGAACTCAAGCGCTTCGGCAGCTACCCAGCTAACAGAAATTAGCGGTGTTGGTGGCGTTAGCAATGAAGTAACCGCTGAAATTATTTATGCGGGTGATATTAGCGCATTCAATACACAATGTAACTTTCTTCCGTTCCGAGATTACCCTGAAATTGAAGGCAAAATTATATTATGTGATCGCGGTTCTTATTCATTATTTAGAATGTCTGAAAATGTTAGCGCTCATGGCGGTCTAGGTGTTGTTATCAGGAATATGCCGGAGTCCGAAACAGAGTTACATTCTCTGCCATATGTAGTTCCTGGCATTCAAATTAATGAAGTCGATGGTAATGCTTTATTTAACTGGATGCAGTCTGAAGTGAATCCAGAGATAACAATATCCGCTGGCACCGCAGACGTTGATCCATCAAAAGCTAATATCTTGAATGCAACTTCGTCGCGAGGCCCTAACAGTAACTATCCAAATTTACTAGTTCCTCACGTGTCTGCTCCAGGTACTGAAGTTTATGCAGCCTTTACGGATGAGCAACCATTCCATGGACTGCCGGCACCGAGTGATTATGCATTCCTGTCGGGGACATCAATGGCTTCGCCACATGTAACAGGTGCAGCAGCTTTGATGAAACAACTTCATCCCGACTGGACGCCAGCTGAAATTCAGTCTGCGTTGATGATGACTGCCAATACTTCAATGCTTAAAGAAGATGCGGCAACACCAGCAGACATTTGGGATCGTGGCGCTGGAATGATTCAGGTTGATAAAGCTGTCAATGCTGGTCTGGTATTAGATGTAAGACCTAATGAATACTTAGAATCAGACCCGGCGGCAAGCGGCGATCCTACAACGTTGAACACAGCCTATTTGGTTGATGCTAACTGCCCTGGAACCTGTCGCTGGACAAGAACCTTCAGAGCAACTCAAGATGGGGTTTGGGACTTTGCCATGAATGGTCGTAACTTCTCAATTGATGCATTAACAATTGAGCCTGCGACGGTTGAAGTTGCTGCTGGCGACGAAGTGACAGTGGAAATTTCAGCAACATTCAAAGAGTTTGCTGCGGATGATTGGATTGACACATCTGTAATCGCGGTTCCGACTGCTACAGGTGCGACACCGTTAGTTCTGCCTATGCGAATTAAGCCTTTAGTCGCTGAAATTCCGAAACAAGTTAAGCAGGACTACTATTGGAATGAAGCTGGGTTTGATATCGAAGGCTTTATGTTCAGACGTCCTGAGCAAATCTTGATTAATAACACGCCGCTAACAAAAGCACAGAGCTTTACAGTTGAAGCAGGGCAGGACAGTTCTCCTTTGACTCCTTTTGATGACCTAACGGACGGCGTTGCCTATTTCATTTATGAGTTAGAGGAAGCCACCAACGCGCCTATAGACTTTATTATCTCAGGTGCTACGAATGCTGATAATGACATTTTCATCGGTATCGATAATAACAACGACGGGGTTCCTCAATCCATTGAGAGAGTTTGTGTCGCTGCTACTAACGCAAATGTTGGAGAACGCTGTCAAATCTCTGGTCAAACACCTGGAAAGTACTGGGTGATGGTTTGGAACTATGAAGGCAGTACTGAAGGTACTGATTCCATTACTGTTGATATCGTCGAGAATGGTGACAACGTTGTTGCGATGAATGCCGTTGCTGCTAGCACTGGTGTACCATTCCTAGATTTTCCAGTATCTATTTTATGGCAAGGAATGATTGATACTGGATCAAACTATTACGGCAGTATCAATATTCTCGAACAAGATCTGTTTTCGGGTAGCTATGTAGAGCGAGGTACAACTCAACTAATACTTTCTCAGAAAGGTAAAGCGGTTGATGTCAGTCTATCTAAAGAGCAAATTAGCATTGGTGAAAGCTTTGATCTAACGGTTGATTTTTCAGGTAACACACTGAATGAAGACTTTACAATCGAGCTTAAGATAGAGCTTAATGATGGTTTTGAACTGTTGCAGTCTGTGGATGGCGTTGAGTTCGAATCGAGTGTTTTAACGGTGAAGCACGATGTTTCAGCGAATGATTCAACTACATCTACGCTTACTATTCCGTTAGCATTATCGGCTCAGTTGTCAGGAAATTTTGTACACAACTACACAGTCAAAACGACACGTAATGACAACCAACAGAAGGGGCTGCTTGAGCAATATAACCCTAATACTGCACCTGAAGTCTTTGCAACTGTTGATCAATCTGAAGTTTTTGAAGGTGATACCATAACGCTTTCTTCTAGCGGCTCTGACGCGGAAGGTGATGACTTAACTTACACTTGGACTCAGGTTCAGGGACCTTCTGCTTTCTCTGGTACTAAGTCAGGCCAAAACCAAACGGTGACAGCTCCAACAGTTGAAGGTAGTGCAACCTTAGCCTTTGATGTTGTCGTTTCTGATGGGGAGTTCAACTCTAAAAGTGTTGTAATGGTCACGGTTAACGATGCTCCTAAAGGCGGTGGCGGTTCAAGTTCTTGGTTATTGCTATTTTTACTCAGTTCGGTCATAGTGAGTAGAAGATTAAAGCTGTAACTCTTAACTAACAAAATAAGAGCGCTTTAAGCGCTCTTTCTCTCATTTGGGCGCTGATGATTAAGATACTTTTATTCCTTAGTATTGTTATCTATTCCAGCTTTACATCAGCTGCTAATACTACAAGGCCATTCGCTAATAGTTGGAATATTTCTAAAGGTTTAGTTAATAATAATGTGTACAGCGTTGCTGAAGATCAGTTTGGCCGTGTCTGGCTAGCAACACCTGGGGGGGTCAGTATAGTCGATGGCCTAGGTGTTACTAATCTACGTTCAGACTCTACACAGACTACATCGATTAGTTCTAATGTCATTACAAAAGTTATTGCCCATAAAGGTCATATGCTTGTTTTGGGCCTACATGGAATTGATGTTGTTAACCCTCGCTCACTTACCGCTACCCCAGTAAACGATCCTGGTAAACTGCTTGTTCGAGCCACTAACATTCTTTTTGTTGATGACGACACTGCTTTGGTCGTTGCTCAAAATCGATTAATTCGTTGGAATATCGCTACTGATACCGTTGAGCTGGAAAAGGGCCCAGCTTCACAATTGAAAGTTAATGCGGTTTACCCAACCACAGATCCGAATATTAATCTTCTCTCTAGTTTCAAAGACTATTATCTCTATAACCATCAAGATAATACTTTAAACTCATTCTCGATAAACGGGTTTGAGCGCTCATCTGAGGATGTTCGAGCGAACTTGGTTGATAGCGAAGGGCGATTATGGATAAGTGTTTTTGGTAAAGGCATTTATATCGTTGAAAATGGCGTCGTTTCAGAGCAATTTAATACTCAAAACTCCTCACTAAACAGTAACTTAATTTCAAAGCTTTTAGAAAAGGATGGACTTGTCTATGCTGTGACGAGAAGAGGTGTCGAAGTATACGACACAACTAATCTCGCTCATTTGAGAACGATCCAGCCTACAAGTCATAATGACTCTTACATGAAGTCAGACATGGCTTTAACAGCGAACTTTAAGATGGACGGTAGTTTGTTAATCGGAACAACAGATGGCTTCTATGTTATTCAAAATTCGAGAGCGCAGCCTTATTTTAAATTATCCGAACAACTTAACGGTATCGGAGAATTAGAGTTTTTTGATTCATTCACAGCCAATAGGCATTTACTAGTACGTGTCCGTGCGGGATTGCTCAAAGTCACTGAAGAGGGTACTGCTGAACAAGTGAGTTTATCCAGTGATACTTTAACTGGCACACCTGTTGATCAAGATAAAGGAATGCTCCTATTCGAAGACAATACTATGTTCGATCTTGCGAGTGAATCAGGACAAAAGTTGGAAGTTTCTGGGTTACCACAAGACAGTAAGCTCACTAGAGTCATCAGAGATAACAGCGGCGGCCGAATTTTCTTATTGGATGACACCCATATTTACATTGGTGAGAAAGTTGGAAGCTCTGTCATTATCAATCTATCACGGGAAGTTGGAGACGTACTGGTGGCTGATGCTGAGGTCTCTAATGGTATGCTCTATTTAGCAACACAAAGAGCAGGGCTACTATCCATACCATTCTCAAGTATTAGTGATAATACAGTGCCATTAGAGCGTATCGCTGGCCCAGAAGTCCCAATTCAAATCACCAAAGGCTCAAATAACCAGCTGTGGGTATTGACGCTAGAAGATGGTTACTATTATCACGATGATGGGGACAGCAGCGTTCAGTTAAAAAAATTTGGTGAAAGCCTACCTGACTTTTCTCCCGTCTGCTTCATGGAGGACAAAAACGGATATTTATGGTTCGTCACTAACTCTGGAGTCAGTATATTTAACCAAAACCTGGACTTAGTTGGTCGCTACTACAATGAGATAGAAGTCAATGAGCGATTTACCGTTAATAGCTGCGGGCTCATCAATAATAAGGTTTTTATCTCCACGCCTGTTGAAGTCTTTGTATTTGAACCGTGGCAGGACCAGACACGGTTACCTGTTATATCTTTAGGCTACAGTAATATTTCAGTCAATGGTGAAAGTACAACCAGTTATCAACAACAACAGTATATAGAGCCCAGCTTACTGACCTTTGAGCTGTACTCTTCATCTTTAAATATTGAGCCAAGCTATAAACTGTTATATCGAGTGATACGACAAGGTGGTTCTGGCTTTGAAGAAAAGTGGATTGAATCAAGCTCCAGACTCATCAACCTGATCAAACCTAATGTAGGGGATTTCGTCCTTGAATCTAAAGTTCAATTAACTGATGGCACTGAAAGTCCTACAGCGAGCTACAGCTTTTCTATAGCTCCTCCTTATTACCGTTCCGCCTTTATGATATTCCTGTATATTTTTATCGCTATAAGCGTCTTATCATTGTTATTTTTTTACAAACTAAAACTTAAAGACTCGCAGCTTCAAGTGGCGAAAGTAGAGAATGAAAAACAACAGGAATACGCGAGGCTTCTGACAAAAGAAGTCGCAGAAAAGACTCGACTTTATAAGCAGCAGCAGCAGGTAGCCGTACAAGCTAATATCGACAAAACACGCTTCATAGCTTCAGCCAGTCACGATATTAGGGCTCCATTAAATGCTATTCGATGGAAGCTACATGACATGCTTGATGCCTCACAAGCGAATACAAAACAAGTGATGGAAGAAATGTCGACTCTGGATCAGCTAGTTCAATCCATAGTTAACCTATCAAAGTTCGATGCCAAAGTTATTAAGCCAAAGTACGCTACGTATGACTTTCACGATCAGTTAGAGGATATAAAAGAGCGCTTCGCAAAGTCTCTTAAGGAAAAGAATATTACCTTAATGCTCAACAATGAGCTCGCATCTCTAGTTTATACGGATAAATTCTTACTTCAGCGGCTTATGAATAATATTATTGATAACGCTGTAAAAAATATCGAACCCGGTTCAGCTATCATCATTACTGCAAAAGAAATAGATTCTGGAGAAAAGGTTCTTGTCACTATAAAAGATAACGGACAAGGTATGAGCGAAGAGTTTCAATCTATAGCGTTTGATTCATTTGCTAGAGGAACAAAAAAGTACTCTGGAACAGGGCTGGGGCTTACCATAGTTAAACAAATAGCTAATGTGCTAGAGATTGACTTAAAGCTCCACTCCCATGGTCGTGGAACATGTTATACCTTCAAGTTATTGGCATCAGCAGAAAAAATAGATTCGAAAGAAACACAAAAGACTGATCACCAAATGAAGGCTCTAGTGATTGATGATGATCCTTTTTATGCAAACGATGCTAGAGCTAAGCTGAAAGAGCTAAATTTTAAGGTCGATGTTATCGATGATATTTCGAGAATAGACTCTCGCTTTAGCGATAAATATCATATTGTTGTAAGCGATTATAACTTGGGTGAAATATTTACAGGCGTTGAGCTGATTAAAAATTTGACGCAGTCAGGAAAACTCCAGGTAAATAAAATTGTTATCATGTCTGAAGACAAGGAAATTGGACTCATTGTAAAAGGGCAGTATCAATTTCTAAGAAAACCTATTAAAAGGAGCAAATTATCATGGCTATGCCAACAAGATAATGAGTGAAATTTATGAATGAATTTAAAATTGTTATTGCCGATGATCACCCAATGTTCCTTGAAGGTATAAAAAATTCGCTGATGGCTAATTGCGACTCTTTGTTTGTTGCCGATGCCTCAGATTACATAGAGTTATTTTCGTTGCTGGAGCATGAAAGCGATGATATTGATTTAATTCTAATGGACCTACATATGCCTGGTGCAGAAAGTGAAATAGGTATTCATTACATCAGAAAACTTTATCCTGAGATTCCATTAGTTGTATTAAGTGCTCATGATACTATAGACGTTAAATTAAAATGTCTTAAATGTGGGGCTTCTGACTTTTTATCTAAATCGCTTAAAGTTGAGGATTTAGTTGAAAAAGTTCAGTCAATCCTAAATGGCGCATATCAGTACCCCATTTCGCCAAACGGAAAAGGGCAGCTACCTGAGGAGCGTTCAAACCATATAGATTCACTAACGCCAGCCCAATTTAAGGTGTTGCTGCTTATCTCTGATGGTCATGCCAATAAGTCTATTGCAGACAAACTGAATATCTCCGAGAAAACAGTAAAAAACCATGTGAGCGCTATTTTCGATAAGTTAGGTGTGACGAATAGGACGCAGGCAAGTAATCTTTTCCAACAAAATAAGTACAGAAAATAAACTAGTCAAAAATTCAACAAGTCGGCCGAAACCCTGCTAATAAAAGGCCTATAAGCTTTATCCACAATCTTATTCACGGATTTTGTGGAAACAAAAATGCACTGTAAAGCTACGTAAATGGTTGACTTTTGATTTGCCTAAAACTCCCGATTGAAATACAATCAATTTAATTATTACATTTGGTTAAATTATGAGCTTCAAACTCGTCCGCATAATAGTTCTGTTTACGCTACTCTCTGTAGCGGGTCAGCTTGCGGCCTTTAATCAGCATTGTGATATGTCTGAAGTTTCAAATAAAATCACCAACAACATGCAACACGATATGCAGCATGACCTTTCTGACGTTAGCGAGCATCAATCGATGATGACAGAAGGTTCAGCAATGCAAACCATGCCTTGCTGTGATATGTCTGCGGGCTGCGATATGGCTTCATGTGTTGCTTTAATGCTGAACTCTTTCGTTAGTCGTTCTGAATTATTTAACCAGTCCGGTCTTGTAAATGTTTACAAGCTAAGCTTCCACTCTTTCGAGTTAGACTCCCTCTATAAGCCACCAATTTTCAGTTAACACAGGATAGATCTATCCATCTGAAGTTGGTGAGTGTTTATATCTCTTTGTTTTATCTGTTTTAAAACGGTTTTAAGTAGTTATAAATAGCTCAACCTAAATCTCGATCGACGTCCATGTACGTCAGAATAATGTTCATTTATTAGAGAAAGGTTATGAGTACCCTTAAACGTACAATATTATTAACAATAGCTGTTTTACAGTTTGGCCCGAGTGCTAGTGCGGAAACAGAATCTAAAGCTGAAACTGAAACTGAAGCTGAAGCTAATGGCTACGGATACACTCTTGAATCGACATTAATCATGGCCATAGAAAATGATCCTTGGTTAAAGAAGAGTCAATATAAAGAAAAGTCATTACTGTCACAGTCTCAGTCACAGTCTAGTCTGCCTGATCCAAGAGCATCTATTAATCTTGCGAACTTGCCTGTTGATGACTTTAGTTATAATAGTCAGCCGATGACGCAGTTTAAATTAGGGATTAGCCAAGCGTTTGCTAGAGGCGACTCTCTAGAGTTAAAGCTCGATATTAAGAAACTACAAGCGCGTGTAGAGCCAAATTTACGGGCCAATCGAAAGACCCAGTTGATCATGATGGTTGGGGCTTTATGGTTAGATGCTTATAAAGCGCAACACAGCATTTCTTTGATTAATGACAAAAAATATTTATTCGAAGAATTACGCGATGCTGCAGAGATCAATTACACCTCAGCATTATCAAAAAGTAGTCAACAGGAAATTATTCGTGCGGACTTAGAGTTAGCAAAACTTGATGACCAAGTGACCGTTTATTCAGATCAGTTACATGCTGCAATTCGACAGCTGGGTGAATATGTCAAATTGCCACAAAGTTACTTTATTAATAACGAGGCTAATTCAGTCAATTTTGTTAGTCGCTCTCTGCCAAGCGTCACTTTACTCAATAAAGCCAATGCCCTACAGCAACATCCCCTAGTTAAGGCCATCGATCAAAACATAGAGTCTTCGCAGAAAATGGTTGAGCTACAAGAGCAGGGTTATAAGCCTCAGTTTATGGTTAACGGTAGTTATGCCTTCCGTGAAGATGCACCCAACGGTATGGAACGACCAGACTTTTTTAGCTTGGGGGTTAGCTTTGATATTCCGCTATTTACAGAGAATAAGCAAGACCAAGACGTTAAAGCTGCTATCTATGACAAAGAGGCTAAGCGCGAAGAAAAGGCACTGTTACTTAATCAGCTAATGGCTGCTTATAATACCCAACTTTCTCGTCTAGAACGTTTACAGCAACGTCAGGAGCTTTATAACAGCTCTATCTACCCTCAAGTGAAATTGCAGGGTCAAGCTTCTATGACTGCCTATAGTAATAACGAAGCAGATTTTGCAGAGCTAGTTCGCGCACGCATTGATGAGGTCAATGTGCAACTGACAGTACTGGATATAGCCGTTGAAATTGAAAAAGTAAAATTACGAGCAAATTATTATCAATCCAATAATTCTTCTGAGTTTTTGGCACAAATCCGCACCCAATCAAGCGTCTCGAAAGAGCATAGAACAATGACAATCGACAATAATTCGCTATCAACTACTTCAGGAGAAAGCCATGAATAATATCAATACAAGAATGATTACTTATGGTGTAGCAGGCTTCGTACTCGGCGCTATCGTTGTTTGGGCCTTTGTATCAAAAAGTCCTGAGAAAGACTCAGGCTCTGCTGAAAAAGCTAGTAACGAACCTATGTACTGGGTTGCACCGATGGATGCTAGTTATCGCCGCGATAAACCTGGTAAGTCTCCAATGGGCATGGATTTAGTACCGGTATACAAAGACGGTGGTAGTGCTGAAGACAGTCCTGGAACCGTTAAAATACATCCTGATGTTGTTAACAACTTGAGCGTTAAAACAGGTGAAGTGAAGAAAACAACACTGGTTGATCAGATAAATACTGTTGGCTACGTCACTTATGATGAAAACACCTTAACGCATATTCATTCACGCACTGACGGTTGGATTGAGAAGTTATATGTTAGCCACAACGGACAATACATTGAAGCTGGCCAGCCACTTTATACGATTTACTCACCAGCGTTGGTCAATGCTCAGCAAGAATATTTATTAGCTAAGAAGCGTAATAACCGCAGTCTTTTAAGTGCCGCTAAGCAGCGCTTAAAATCACTAAGCTTCAGTGATGATGAGTTTAAGAAAATCAATCAAACCCGACAACCCCTGCAAAACGTTACATTTTATGCAGAGTCCGATGGTGTAATCGATAACCTTAATGTGCGAGAAGGTTTATTTTTAAAACCTGGGACCCGATTAATGACGATCGGCAACTTAGATACTGTTTGGGTGGACGTTGAGTTGTTCGAGCGTCAGTTGCCTTATGTGAAAGTAGGGCAGGAGGTTGAGATGAAGCTGGATTACCTACCCTCAAAAGTTTGGACAGGGTCGGTGGACTACATTTATCCGATGGTTGACTCAAGTAACAGAACAGCAAAAGTTAGATTAGAGTTTGACAACGCTGAGCACAAGTTAAAGCCGAATATGTTCGCTGACGTTTCGATTAACACACAATCCGATGAGAAAGTCCTTCAGGTTCCGCACAACGCTGTTATTCGTACCGAAAATAATGATCGTGTAGTACTTGCTCTGGGTGATGGCAAGTTCAAGTCTGTTAGTGTTGATGTCGGGCGAACCACTAATGACTCTATCGAGATTTTAAACGGTTTGATTGAAGGTGATGAGGTCGTATTGAGTGGGCAGTTCTTAATTGATTCAGAGTCGAGCATAGAGTCTGACTTTAAGCGCTTTACTGACAGTGATGCTGGTCATGATGGTCACGAAATGGAAAGCGCGCCTCCATCAGCTAAGGTCACAGGAACCATCAATTCTGTTGATGCCGAGAACCAAACGGTCAATATTTCACGTGGCCCTATTGAAAAGTGGAACCGTGAACCGACGACCATGGATTTCAACTTGGACGATTCAGTATCAATTGATAAGTTTGCTGTTGATGCAGATATAGAGTTTACATTTGAAATACGTGATAGCGGCTTCTTCATTACAGAAATACACGATGAAATGAAGGGGCATCAACATGATTAATCAAACCATTAAATGGTCCATCAACAATCGATTTTTGGTGTTGTTGGCAACAGTTATTATCGCTGGACTTGGCATTTATTCTTTTAAGAAAACTCCTGTAGATGCTTTGCCAGATTTATCGGATGTCCAGGTTATCATTAAAACCAACTATCCTGGGCAGGCACCGCAAGTGGTTGAAGATCAGGTGACATATCCTTTAACGACCGCCATGTTATCGGTCCCGGGAGCGCAAACCGTTCGAGGATTTTCATTTTTTGGTGACTCTTATGTGTACGTGATTTTTGATGATGATACCGATTTATACTGGGCAAGAAGTCGTGTTTTGGAGTATTTAAGTCAAGTTGCCCCCAGCTTACCAGATACTGCAAAACCACAGCTTGGTCCTGATGCGACTGGTGTAGGCTGGGTATATTTATATGCATTAGTTGATAAAACAGGCCAGCATGATTTAAGTGAGCTGAGATCAATCCAGGATTGGTTTTTAAAGTATGAGCTGCAGACAGTGTCCGGTGTGTCAGAAGTTGCGCCTGTTGGCGGCATGGTTAAACAGTACCAAGTCAAAGTCGATCCCGAGAAACTGAAAGCATTGAATATACCGCTTGAGATGATCAAGGTGGCCATACAGCAGGGTAACCAAGAAGTTGGCGCTTCAGTGGTTGAATTAGCAGAGGCCGAATATATGGTCAGGGCAAGTGGTTATATCGATAGCTCTAACGACCTTAAAAATATTCCACTGGGTACTAGCGTTAAAGGTACTCCGCTATTGTTAGGTGAAGTTGCTGAGATTACTACTGGCCCACAAATGCGACGTGGCGTGGCAGATTTGAACGGGCAGGGTGAAGTCGTTGGTGGCATCGTCGTTATGCGCTATGGCGAAAATGCTCAAGCGACCATTGATGGTGTTAAGGCTAAGCTAAAAGATCTCAAAAAAGGTCTGCCGGAAGGCGTCGAAATCGTAACGGTATACGACCGTTCCGGCTTGATTCAAGATGCTGTGAGCAATCTTTGGTTTAAGTTACTGGAAGAGTTCGCGGTCGTTGCATTGGTTTGTATTTTATTTCTGTTTCACATTCGCTCCTCCCTTGTGGCGATCATCAGTTTACCGATCGGTATTCTAGCGGCATTTATCATCATGAAGATGCAAGGATTAAACGCCAATATCATGTCGCTTGGCGGGATCGCCATCGCTATCGGTGCGATGATTGATGGCGCTATTGTGATGATTGAAAACATGCACAAACACATGGAGCGAACACCGTTAACGAAAAAAAATCGATGGGAAGTGGTCTATAACTCGGCCAAAGAAGTCGGCCCAGCGCTATTCTTTAGTTTATTGATTATTACGGTCAGCTTTGTTCCCGTTTTCACTTTAGAAGCCCAAGAGGGGAGGATGTTCTCACCGCTGGCTTTCACTAAAACTTATGCCATGGCAGCGTCTGCTGCATTAGCCATCACGCTAGTGCCGGTCCTAATGGGATATTTCGTTAGAGGTAAAGTTAAAGCAGAGCACGAAAATCCAGTAAACCGAATTCTAACGTATATCTATAAACCCGTGTTGCGCACAGCACTGGCTTATCCTAAGAGTATTCTTTTAGGTGCAACGGTTATATTAGCGATCGGTTTATGGCCAGCCAATAAAATCGGAACCGAGTTTATTCCTCCGCTGGATGAGGGTGACTTGATGTACATGCCAACAACTTACCCAAGCTTATCTGTGGGTGAGGCTAGGGAAATTCTGCATAAAACCGATCGATTGATTAAGACGCTTCCGGAAGTCGATACAGTATTCGGTAAAATTGGTCGCGCTGAAACTGCAACTGATCCAGCACCTTTAACCATGATCGAGACCTTTATTCAGTTTAAGCCGAAGTCCGAGTGGAGAGAGGGCGTTACCACTGAATCGATCAAGGACGAACTGAATGCATTGGTAAAGTTTCCTGGACTAACGAATGCTTGGGTTATGCCGATTAAGACTCGTATTGATATGTTGGCGACAGGTATTAAAACTCCTGTCGGTATCAAGGTATCTGGCCCAGACTTATCCAAGATCGAAGATATTGGTAAGCAGCTAGAAACGATTCTAAAAAAGGTTCCTGGCACAAGCTCTGTCTATTCGGAGCGCGTGGCTGGTGGGCGATATATCGATATTGATATTGATCGCGTTAAAGCTGCTAGATTTGGTTTAAGCATTCAGCAAATACAAGGTGTTATCGGTGCGGCCATCGGCGGCATGAATGTTTCCTATTCTGTCGAGGGACTTGAACGATATCCAATTAACGTTCGTTACCCGCAGGAGTATCGAAACTCTCCTGAAAAATTGGCAGAGCTCCCCATCGTTACTGCTGATAAACAGCGTGTAGCGCTCGGTGATGTCGCTGATATTGCGATAAAAGATGGACCGCCTGGTATTAAAAGTGAGAATGCTCGATTAAATGGTTGGACGCTTGTTGATATCGACAATGTCGATCTTGGCTCTTATGTCGAAAATGCCCAGCAAGTTGTTTCAGAGCAACTCGACCTGCCAGCAGGGTATGCGATTAATTGGTCCGGTCAGTATGAGTATATGTTGCGAGCCAAAGAAAAGTTGAGCTATGTCATACCACTGACGTTAGCCATTATCGTGTTATTACTTTTCTTAAACTTTAAACGGTTTGCAGAAGTCGCCATCATCATGGGCACCTTACCGTTAGCAATGGTCGGCAGCATCTGGCTGATGTATTTACAAGGTTTTAATTTCTCCGTTGCAGTCGGGGTTGGATTTATCGCCTTGGCCGGGGTTGCTGTGGAAATTGGTGTCATTATGTTGGTGTATTTAAATCAAGCCTATCAAGAAATGCTTGATAGGTGCCAACAGAGCAACCGCTCGCCTGATTTGTTGCAGCTGAAAGAAGTCGTTAACAAGGGAGCAGGGCAGCGTGTACGTCCAGTGATGATGACAGCATTATCAATCATCTTAGGTTTATTACCGATTTTATACGGCACAGGTACAGGCTCAGAAGTTATGAGTCGAATTGCTGCACCGATGGTCGGTGGTATGGCAAGTGCCGTCATACTAACTCTGATAGTCATTCCGGCAATTTTCTATTTGTGGAAAAAGAAATCACTTAATCTTTAAAGGTCTATTATGAAAAATTTTATTTACACTGTATTCGTTTTAGGGTTTGTTGCTATCTTCAATATAGCTTCCGCTCATGTCAAAGTTGTTAAGACCTCACCGGCTTCTGGTGAGACTCTAGAATCAAGCCCTAGCTCATTGACAATCAGCTACTCCAAAAACGTTCGTCTAGTAAGCATTAAGTTAAGCCACACCGATGGTGGAGAAGTTAGCTTAGATTACAAACTTACTTATGCACCAACTGCCGAATTTGTGATTCCAGTTCCTGAGCTTAAACCAGGTAAGCACAAAGCTGAGTGGATCATCATGGGAGCAGACTCTCACAAAATGAATAGTAGCTTGTCATTTGAAGTGTTGAGCTCAAAGGAGCTGTAGATGACATTAGATATGTGGACATTAACATCCACACTATTCAAGTTTGGATCTTATATTGGAGTCTCTGTGGCACTAGGAACACTGTTGTTTGTGTTCCTATATCGCCCTGCGCTTAAGCGTCATAAATTTATCAGTTTGATGTCACTAATCGGTGCGGCCAGTACAGCTAGTTACTTTTTATTGCAAGTCGGAGCATTTTCTCAATCTGGCCTGCTTGGTATGTTTGATGTAGATATAGTGAAGTTGCTTTATACCACCGGAAATGGAGATCTGCTAATTTTCAGAGCTCTTGGATTAGTCTATTTTGCAGTAGTATGGAGTGCTTTAAATAAAATATTACTAGGCTCACACTGGTCGGTAACAACGTTATTGCTTATGCCTGCGATTGTGGTCGTTCTGTGGTCTTTTACTACTGTTGGGCATATTTCGAACTTAGCATGGTACTGGCAAGGAACTTTAATCTTACACATATTTGTCGCTTTGGCTTGGATTGGATCATTGCAACCCCTTTATAAACTAGTCCAAGATGTTGCTTCGAAACAAGTCAATCAAACACTGGAGCAGTACTCAAAGATCGGGATCGGAATTGTTGCTCTATTACTCATTGCTGGTTTGTCCCTGACCTATAAGCTAATCATTCTCGACAACAACCAAGACTCTACTGAATACTTAATAGCTTTGGCATCAAAGGTGATTTTGGTGGTCACAATGTTTGGCTTAGCGGCTTACCATAAATTTCATTTAGCTGAAAAGCTAAAGAAAGGTGAAATAAATAAAAACAAAGTAGCGCGATCGATTAAAAGAGAAAACATTATTGGTTATGGCGTACTGCTTATAACCGCAATTCTAACCACAGTTGTCGGTATTAATCACTAGGAGAAAACATGAAACTAAGCAGAATATTATTATTCATATTAATCACGGGGCTCACTACTTCAAGTTTTGCGCATGGCAAAAAAGAAGATAAATCTAATCAAATGATGGTCAACACTGAAACTGAAGTAGGTGAAATTGTTGCCGAGCTTCATACAGCTTTGCGTAGCTCAGATGAAGCGACAATAAGGTCTATATTGGCGGATGATGTGCTAATTTTCGAAGGAAGTGGGGCAGAGCGTTCGCTTGAAGAGTACGCCAGCCACCACATGAAATCTGACATGAAGTTTCTTAAAAATATGGCCACTGAGCTACTTGAGCGAAATATCATGATTCATGGTGATATCGCTGTATCGAGTTCACGTTCAAAAATGACTGGGAAATATAAGAATAAAGATTTCAATAAAGTTACTGTGGAAACTTTAATTCTTAAGAAAGCCAAGGGTGGCTGGAAAATTATTAGAATCCACTGGTCTTAAAAATTAATCTATTTCATCAATCATGAGGAGGGGAGTATGAGCAATTCTAATTCAAAATTAAGCCTTTTGGGGTCTATTTCTATGGGTACCGGCGTTATGATCGGAGCGGGAATTTTAGCCTTAACCGGTCAAATTGCTGAGCTTGCTGGTTCTTATTTCCCTATTGCCTTTGTGTTTGGCGCAATAGTTTCAGCTTTTAGTGCCTATACTTATATAAAACTTTCTCAGGTCCATCCGTCATCAGGCGGTGTTGCAATGTTCTTAAAAGAAGCCTATGGCAAAACACTACCTACAGCTGTTTTTGCATTACTAATGCTGCTATCTATGGTTATAAACCAGAGTCTTGTAGCTAGAACGTTCGGCTCCTACACATTGCAGTTATTTGAGCTTAAGAGTTTAGGTGAGTGGGGCGCACCGGTGCTTGGTACCCTGTTACTAGTGTTCGCCTTTATTATTAATGTCATTGGTAATAAGTATATTGAGCGTCTATCCATCATAATGGCCTTCTTCAAAACCCTTGGGTTATTACTGTTATCTCTTGGCGGCTTGTGGGCTTTTGGTTTTGACTTCACTGAGATAAATATCACGGAGGGAGATAGCGCTAACAGTTCTACGGAACTCGTTAAATTTATTGCCGCTGTTGCGTTAAGCATTTTAGCTTTCAAAGGTTTTACAACTATTACCAACAGTGGTGACGAGATTACAAAACCTAAAGTTAATATTGGTCGCTCAATTGTTATTTCTCTAGCGATCTGCTTAGTTGTCTATTTATTGACAACGTTTGCCGTTATGGGAAATCTTAGTACTGCACAAATTATTGAAGCCAAAGACTACGCTTTAGCAGAAGCATCTCGGCCGGCATTCGGACAAAGCGGACTGACCATTACCGTTATATTCGCTATTATAGCGACCGTGTCAGGCGTTATAGCTAGTATCTTCGCGGTTTCACGCATGTTAACGATGCTAACAAAAATGGAGCTGGTCCCGCATAGCCACTTTGGGATGCCAGGCTCTATTCAGAAACATTCAGTAGTCTACATAGTTGTTCTAGCTATCTTACTAACCATATTTTTCGATTTATCGAGGATTGCATCCATAGGTGCGATTTTTTATTTAGTTATGGACATGGCAATACACTTCGGTGCCATTAAGCACTTGAGAGAAAAAGCCAAGCTTAACGTTTTCATACCAACAGCAGCCATTATTTTAGACTTCATTGTTTTGTTAGCTTTTTGCTGGATTAAGTGGCAGACAGACATGCTTATCATTTGGGTGACATTTGCTGGTATAGCATTGGTTTCAATTACTGAGTATGCTTTTCTCGCTACTAAAAGTCGCAAAGGCTCTGCTTGAGCCTCTGATTAAAAACGGGCGAGGTTAAATAACCTGCTATTTTTATGATTAAAGTCAAAGGAATAAACTTAGTTCCAACCTCCGCCCCAGTTATATTATTTCTGTACTGCAAATTAGTTACTTAAAATAGTCTTTCTAAAAAAACAATAATGTTATATCATAACATTATTGTTTGATATTACTCTTTTAAGTCTTCTTAGCTCAGCCAATAGTATTACTAGAATATACATATACTCTCAGTATGCTTTTCTAAGAAGGTAACTTTATGCAGGAATGATAGGGATGCAAAGCTTACAACCCATAACAGATAAGTGCGCTATTGGTCTTTCAATGGCTTGCGCGATCCACTGTTTATTAACCCCTTTTTTATTAGTAACCATCCCGAGCATCAGTGTCCTCGGTCTGGATAATGAGTTATTTCATGTTGGCATGGCGGTATTAGTCATTCCGACCAGTATTATTTCACTGACCATTGGTTGTAGGGCTCATAAGCATTACCGGTTATTTGCATACAGCATTGTGGGATTACTGTTACTGATTGCAGCGCTATTTTTGCACGATATTGTGGGCGAAGTCGGTGAGAAAATCATGACTATCATAGGAGCAGGCTTTATCGCCTACAGCCATTATTTAAATTTTCGCTTATGCCAAGCACATCATGATTGCCATTGTGAAGACAGTAAGTAGCAAGTGGATTACATTCAAGTAACAGGCCGAATACTATGCTCAAAGAAGAATTACCGGATATCACCACGTTCGAAAAGGTAGAAAGTTCCTTAAACTTAAACTGGGTTGGGATGGAGGGTATTGCCATACCCTTACAAGTAGACACAAATGTTGGCTCCCAAGCTGTAAACGCTCGCGCTTCTATCTTTGTCAGTCTAGACAATGCTGCTGCAAAAGGGATTCATATGTCTAGATTGCATAAGGTAGTGAATAAATTAGTCTCACTACCCTGTGATAAGCCTTCATTAGATGGTTTAATAGCGCAGTCGATAGACTCCCAAGAAGGGATCAGCAAAGGAGCAAAGGTTCGATTAGACTTTGAACTGCTCCTAGAGAAAGAATCCTTACTGAGTCAAAACGTTGGTTTTCAAAACTATACAGTAGCTGTTACTGCGGAAGAAAAAGATGGCCAAAGTGCGTACGAGTTAGAGCTAACCATCCCTTACTCAAGTACTTGTCCTTGCTCCGCATCCTTAGCACGACAACTATACAGTCGTGCCATAGATAGCCAATTCCCCGAAGCGGAAAGTGTCAATAAGGCAGAGCTTCTGGCATGGATTGAGTCTGCAGACAATGCTTTCGCAACACCGCATAGTCAACGCTCATACGTATACTTGAAACTCAAACTTGGGCAAGATGAGTTCCCGAGTTTAGAGTCACTTATTATAGAGTTAGAAAATATTATAGGCACTCCTGTTCAGGCCGTTGTTAAAAGAGTCGATGAGCAGGAATTTGCACGATTAAACGGCGAAAACTTAATGTTTTGTGAAGATGCTGCAAGACGAATAAAGCAATATTTGAATAAAACGCCTTGTATTGTTGACTACTGGTTAAAAGTTGAACACCAAGAAAGTTTACATGCACATAATGCAGTCGTGATCGATCAGAAAAATTCTTAAAATTTAATATGGGGCAATTAATGTTTAGATTAGCTTTTCTTTTTTGTGTATTTTTTAGTGGTATAGCGCACTCTGCCATAAAACAAACTAAGGGCGATTTTGAAGACAAATTTCGACAGTTAGATGAAGTTTTACCCACGCCCAATGACTACAGAAACGCGGCAGGGGAACCCGGACGAGATTACTGGCAACAGCAAGTAGATTATAAGATTGATGTTAAGCTAGATGAGTCTAAGCGCATTCTAACGGCTAAACAGAAAGTCACTTACCATAATAATTCCCCTTATCGGCTCAAGTATTTATGGCTCCAACTTGAGCAAAATAAATTTAAGCAGGATTCCATTGCTTCTTTATCGTCAGACTTCGGCGGAATAGGGCGTAGAGGTCCTGCGACCATTGGACCGACATCCGAAACGCCAGCGCAAATCAGTTTCGGTGCTTTGAGAGCGCAGCAGTGGCTAGATGATCATGACATCGGCTATGAAATATCGAATGTGCGTGATGTCAATGATGAGCCGCTAGATTACGTTATCAACAGCGCTCAAATGCGTATTGATCTCGCAGAGCCATTAGAACCAGGACAATCAGTGGTTTTCAAGCTTGATTATAAGTACCAACTGCTAGAAGAAAACGCTGTTTCAGCGCGAGCAGGTTACGAGCACTTTCCTGATGATGAGAGAAAGGGCGGTAACGATATTTTCCTAGTCGCTCAATGGTTCCCACGCCTCGCTGCTTATTCAGATTACGAAGCTTGGCACAATAAAGAGTTTCTGGGACGAGGTGAGTTTACCTTAGAATTTGGCGATTATGATGTATCTATTACAGTCCCAGCCGACCATATTGTTGCATCTACTGGTGTGTTAGCGAATGAAGACGAGGTGCTTACACAGAAGCAGAAGGAACGTTTAAAGAAAGCCGAAAAAACTAAACGACCTGTTTTCGTCGTTACTGCAGAAGAAGCGCTGGAAAATGAACGTTCAGGCACTAGTAAGCAAAAAACGTGGAACTTCAAAGCGGAAAACGTCCGAGATTTTGCCTGGGCATCATCAAGAAAGTTTATGTGGGACGCCAAAGGCTACCATCAAGACAGCAAGGAGATGCCACTTGTTATGGCCATGTCTTTCTACCCAAAGGAAGGCGGCGACTTGTGGAAAAAATACTCGACTGAGTCGGTCATCCACACCATGGAAGTCTATGAGCGCTTCACCTTTGATTACCCTTACCCGACATCTATTAGCGTAAATGGTCCTGTTGGTGGCATGGAATACCCGATGATAACGTTCAACGGACCAAGAACCACATGGCATGAAGATGGTACGAGAACTTACACTCAAGCAGAAAAACGTTTCTTGATTGGTGTCGTGATCCATGAGGTTGGGCATATCTACTTTCCTATGATTGTGAACTCTGACGAGCGCCAATGGACTTGGATGGACGAAGGGCTTAATAGCTTTTTAGATGGCGTAGCAGGGCGTGAGTGGGATCCGAATATTCCCTGGGGTGTAGAGGCCAGAGATATCGTGAGCTACATGAAATCAGACGTTCAGGTTCCGATCATGACTCAGTCTGATAGTGTTTTGAATCTAGGACCTAATGCCTATACCAAACCTGCCGTAGCTCTCAATATCCTTCGTGAAGTTATTCTAGGGCGTGAGCTATTTGATTTTGCGTTTAAGGAATACGCTACGCGCTGGAAGTACAAGAGACCAACGCCTTCTGATTTCTTCAGGACGATGGAAGAAGCATCCGGTGTTGATCTGGACTGGTTCTGGAGAGGTTGGTTTTACAGTACCGACCATGTCGATATCTCCGTAGATAAAGTTTATAAGCTTAGATTAGACACCAAGAACCCAGATGTGGAGTTTGACTTATTGCGACAGGAAGAAGCCGACAAACCTGTATCACTTTTTGTCGAAAGGGAAAGGGCTGCAGGAAATGAAACTTGGGTAAAAAGAAACAAAGATGTTTCTGACTTCTATGATGAGCATGACCGCTTTACTGTGACTAACAAAGAGCGAAATGAGTATGAGCAAATGCTTGCAGACCTCAAGCCTTGGGAAAGACAAGCACTAAAACGTGCCATCAAAGAAGACAAGAACTATTATGTCATCCAGTTTTCCAATATTGGTGGCTTGGTGATGCCAATCTTATTGCAGCTAACTTACACCAATGGAGATAAAGAAATGCTCCATATCCCAGCAGAAATCTGGCGCCGCTCACCGCGAATGGTTAATAAACTGATCATTACAGATAAAGAGTTAGAGCAAGTTGTGGTTGATCCTAAGTGGGAGACGGCTGATGTTGATACTGAAAACAACCATTACCCTAGACGCATAATTCCATCAAGAATAGAAGCTTTCAAAGCTGAGAAAAGCCAAGAAAAAGTTCGGAGAGATATTATGCACGATATTAAAACAGAGCCTAAAGAGCCTGAAACGAAGCCCTATAAAAAATGATGAAATTACTGCAATACACTTTTAGTGTGCTACTGATTGGCCTTAGCTGCCAATCAGTACAAGCACATCGACTTGATGCTACAGAGACCTCAATAAAGTTGAATCCTCGTACTCAGCATATTGAAGTCATACATAAGTTTTATTTGCATGATGTCAATCACTTAGTTCAACAGCACTTTGCTTCAAACCCAGATGCCGACAAAGCCAATAAAAATGAAGCTTTTGTGGAGTACATCTTGAGTAGCGTTGATTTAAAAGTTGGCTCCCTCACGCAGTCGCTTACAAAAGAGCTGGCTTTCATTGGCGCTGAAGAAGATGGTAAGTTCTTTTATATCTACCAAGAAGCATACCCTGAAAGCTATGATGAATTGCAATTGATACAACTTGATCTGAGTGAAATGCAAAACTCTTGGAAGCCATCTCACTGGCTATTCTCGGTAGAGATTCAACCAAACGACGCAAAAAGTTTTGTTCTCAATAAAGCTGAGTATAAGTACCAGCTGGAATTGTAATCAACGCATGTCAGCGAAAGCCTACATGTTAGCGAGAGAAGGGGGCAAACTTGTTTTAGTCTTGCAGTACTAAAATTTCGTTTATATCCCCCTCGAGCTGTTATTTTTATACAAAATGACGAGCTAATCTCGAAAACTCTATAACAGTAATGGACATCTATTTGCCGCCCATAACACCTGCTTATTTGACAAAAGTTTTTGCGCTTGATTAACTGCATCCCTTAGAGTGTTAAAATAAAGCTTGCGAAGGCAGCTAGCATACGCATTGGAACAAATTCTAATAATGCGTTATTGAAGGAGCTCCCATGAATGAACTAATGAACGGTTTATCATTAATGCTGGTCGGTATGGCAACGGTGTTCTGTTTTTTAACGTTGCTGGTTATTAGCATCCATATTTCCTCTAAGGTCATTAATCGCTTTTGGCCAGAAGCGTTAGCTTCAGCGGAACCAAACAACACTTCTGACACCAACGATGACGTTGTAGCGGCAATTACCGCTGCTGTTCATCAATACCGTAATAAACACAGTCGTAATAAAAATAGCATCAATAAGCACCAATAATTTGTGCGCTCAGTTAATTTGAAAGGATCAATAAAATAATGAACGATAAGCCATTAAAAGTTACCGATGTTGTTTTAAGAGATGCACATCAATCGTTATTTGCCACCAGAATGCGCTTGGAAGATATGCTTCCTATCGCAGAGAAACTTGATCAAGTTGGATTTTGGTCATTAGAAACTTGGGGCGGAGCTACTTTTGATTCTTGTATACGTTATCTTGGCGAGGATCCTTGGGAGCGTTTAAGGCAGTTGAAAAAAGCAATGCCGAACACGCCAATGCAAATGCTATTCCGCGCACAAAATATACTTGGGTATCGACATTACGCTGATGATGTGGTCACAGCGTTTGTGGAACGAGCAGCCGCCAACGGCATGGATGTGTTCCGTATATTCGATGCAATGAACGATCCACGTAATTTTAAAACCGCGATTAAAGCCGCGGTGGATTGTGGCAAGCACGCTCAAGGTACCTTATCTTATACCGTTAGTCCGGTACACAACATCGATAAGTGGCTTGATATGGCCAAGCAAATTGAGGACATGGGCGCCGACTCAATTTGTATCAAAGACATGGCTGGCTTATTAAAGCCTTATGTTGCTGAAGAGTTGGTCGGTCGTTTGAAAGAAACGGTCAATGTGCCTATTGCTTTACATTGTCATGCTACTACTGGCCTAAGCACTGCAACCATTGTGAAAGCTGCCGAAGCAGGTGTTGATATGGTGGATAGCAGTATTTCATCCATGAGCATGACCTATGGCCACTCGCCAACTGAGTCCGTTGTTTCGATTTTTGATGAAACCTCACGTGACACCGGGCTAGACTTAGCTTTACTCGAAGAGATTGCAGCTTACTTTCGAGATGTGCGTACAAAGTACGCCAAGTGGGAGGGCAGTTTAAAAGGCGTCGATTCACGTATTTTACGTTCGCAAGTTCCTGGCGGCATGTTGACCAATATGGAAAGTCAGCTAAAAGAGCAGGGCGCAGAAGATAAGTTTGATGAAGTCTTGGCAGAAATCCCCAAAGTACGCAAAGACTTGGGCTATATACCTTTAGTGACTCCAACCTCGCAAATCGTTGGCACACAGGCTGTACTCAATGTCTTAACGGGCGAGCGTTACAAAAGCATCAGTAAAGAAACGTCTGGGGTATTAAGAGGTGAGTATGGCGCGTCACCTGCACCTGTGAATGAACAGCTACAGCAGCTTGTACTAGAAGGTGAAGAGGTTATCACTGAGCGTCCGGCTAATTTGTTGGAGCCAGAACTTGAACGGTTAAGCGACGAGTTAGTTGAGATTGCGGAAAAAGAGAACATTAGCCTTGAAGGCGAGTTAATTGACAATGTGCTTACTTACGCTTTATTTCCACAGATTGGGCTTAAGTTCCTTAAAAACAAAGGCAATCCAGAAGCATTTGAGCCAGCACCGAGTAACGACTCTGAATCTAATGAAGATAGTGTCAGTCAGTCTTCAGCGACGAGCTCTTCGATGTCAGGACCTGAGTCATATCAGGTGTCAGTTAACGGTAAAAATTACTCGGTTACGGTTGCGCCAGATGGGCAGATAGCCGATATCAAGTCATCGCAAGCGTCACAAGAAAACGATACTGCAAAGCCTTCAGCAAGTGAATCAAATGGCGAAACCCTCGAAGCTCCAATGGCTGGTAATATTTTCAAAGTTGAAACTAAAGTCGGCGCTCAGGTTGAAGCCGGTCAAACCTTGATCACTTTAGAAGCGATGAAAATGGAAACCGAGGTAAAGGCAGTAAACGCCGGTGTTGTGTCTGAAATATTGGTCTCAGAAGGCGACTCCGTTAGCGTTGGTACGCCTCTAGTGAATTTGTAAACGCACCCAGAAATAATAAATTAAGCGAGAAGATTAATGGACGGCTTATTAAAACTTTGGCAAGACACAGGCGTTGCTAATTTCACATGGGGTCAATTGGTTATGGTTGGCATAGGGTTTCTATTACTCTATCTAGCTATCTCGAAAAAGTTTGAGCCTTTATTATTAGTCCCCATCGGTTTCGGCGGCATACTGGCGAACATCCCAAACGCTGGCCTAGCGTTAGATGCCGTTGAGAACGCGATTTACGTAGCTCAGCCGGAAGTGATGCAAGCCATAGCTGGTGCACTAAAGGTTGAGTTTGTCGATACGACTCAATTGTTAAACGCTTACCATGATGCAAATCAAGCTGGCAGTCTAGCCAGTATGCAGCTCGCCAGAGACGCAGGTTTCGCCAATGGCATGCTGTATAACTTTTATACTATTGCTATTGCGAGTGGTGCCGCGCCACTACTTATTTTCATGGGGGTAGGGGCCATGACCGACTTTGGCGCTCTTATCGCTAACCCTCGTACAGTATTCTTAGGTGCTGCCGCCCAGTTTGGTATTTTTGCAACGCTATTAGGCGCTATTGCGCTTAACTCTGTTCCTGGCTTTGAGTTCACGCTTCAAGACGCCTCTGCCATTGCTATCATTGGCGGGGCAGACGGACCTACAGCGATATTCTTAGCATCAAAATTAGCGCCAGAGCTTCTTGGAGCGATTGCTGTTGCAGCATATTCATACATGGCTTTAGTCCCTATTATTCAGCCACCGATCATGAAACTCTTCACCACAAAAGAAGAGCGTAAAATAGAAATGAAACAGCTGCGTCACGTCAGCAAAAAAGAAAAAATTATTTTTCCACTGATGGTACTGGTTCTCTGTGTCGTGTTTTTACCGTCGGCTTCACCGCTGATCGGGATGTTTTGCTTAGGTAATTTAATGCGTGAGTGTGGGGTGGTTGATCGTCTCAGTAACACTGCACAAAACTCATTGATTAACATAGTCACTATATTCCTAGGCTTAAGCGTAGGTTCAAAACTGGTTGCAGAAAAGTTTCTGGCTCTTGAAACCTTAGGTATCTTAGGCTTGGGCGCAGTAGCCTTTGCTATTGGTACTGCGTGCGGTGTCTTAATGGCTAAGGTGTTGAGCAAATTCAGTAAAAATCCTATCAATCCACTGATAGGTGCTGCCGGTGTTTCAGCAGTACCAATGGCTGCGCGGGTGGTCAACAAAGTAGGGTTACAAGCCAATCATCATAACTTCTTGTTGATGCATGCCATGGGACCAAATGTAGCAGGGGTTATCGGCTCAGCCGTAGCCGCTGGTGTGCTGTTGGCATTAGCTGGTTAAGCTTAAAGTTTATAGGTTCGCCCTCGTATATAGCCAGGGCTGTGCGAGGGTACCTAACTTAATTTAGCATGGATCTTTTCATCGATTACGGTTACTTAGGGCTGTTTGTTATCAGTTTTCTAGCAGCTACTATTTTACCCCTCAGTTCTGAGCTAGTTCTGACAAGCTTACTGCTTAATGACTTATCACCAGAGCTTCTAGTTATCATTGCAACTATCGGCAATGTGCTCGGCGCTTTAACCAATTACGGATTAGGATTTTGGGCAAGTAAAGCCGTTGTGCAAAAGTGGTTAAGAATGTCTGAAGCGGAATTTGAAAAAGCAGAGGGGCGGTTTAATAAATATGGCCTAGCCGCATTACTCTTCGCGTGGGTACCCGTAATTGGTGATCCGTTAACGGTTATTGCAGGAATCTTACGTGTGAATCTTCTGTGGTTTGTCATTCTTGTCACAGCAGGCAAGTTCTTACGATACTTTGTCGTGACGAGCATTGTCATTAGCTAAACCCACAACAAAAATTGTCCTATAAATACAGGCATACCTTAATATAGGTTGCAGTAATAAATTATAGTAATAGATAGAGCAGGCTGTGCATTGAAGCTGCTAAATAGACTTGCAAATTTAGCAGTTACACCATTTCTATTTGACATTTTTTAACAACTTATCATTTGTATTGGTCTTAGAGTTTGGTTATTGTGGGATTCAGCAAGCGGATGACCACACATCAATTTTAAATGTATAGGAGATACTTATGTTACGTTATGCCTTGATATTTTTAGTTATCGCATTAGTTGCTGCGGCATTAGGATTTGGTGGTATTGCTGGTTCAGCAGCAGGAATTGCAAAAATTATTTTTTATATCTTTCTAGTACTGCTAGTTATTTCTGCAGTTATGCATTTAATTAAAGGGAAGTAGCTATACTAGCTAGAATGAATCAAGAAGAAGGGCATTAATTTGCCCTTTTTTATTTATAAACAAATAGTATTATTTTGCACTCAAAATTACTTTCAATGTGCTTTATTACGCCTAGCTATCACTAACCCAACGCCAACCAGATACCAACGACCATCATTAAACTGCCAGATAATCGGTTAATGAGTCGAACATTATCGCTGCGCTGCAAAACTCGTCTTAAAGTCTTTCCACCTGTGGCATAGAGCATCAAAAACGTAAATTCACTTAACAATATGATCACAACCAAGGCCGCGAGTTGTGGTGGCATCGGCAGTTCAGGGTTAATAAATGAAGGTAATAAAGACACGGTAAAAGCCCAGCCTTTAGGGTTCGCGATCGCAGTAACAAAACCTTGCGTCGCCAATTGACGTCCGGACACATTCTTGGGGCTGTGATCGCCCAGCTCGATGGCCATCTTTCCGCGAGAACGCCACATCTGTATCCCAAGGTAAATTAGATAAGCGCCGCCACCGTATTTTAAAATCATAAAGGCCGACGGGTAATTCAGCATGATGCTAGCAACACCGACAACCGCTAACACTGAAACAAGTGCTACGCCAATCAACTCTCCCCACATCATATACATAGTGCGTCGAACACCAATACTCATACCCAGCGTCAAAGAAAGGGTCATGCACATGCCTGGCGTGGCAGAGATCACAAGGAAAGTGGGAATAAAGAGCAGTAATAATGTGGTATCTAGCATGCTGTATAACTAGTTTTGGAATAGAGCTAATAAAGTAGGTGTAGAAGCATGTGTTTTTCGATTAGCTAACCTATTGAAACTTCCTATAAATATGACTCAAATGATGGTTTTTAGTTGTATTATTTACAAGTTAATCTCTTAACAATATGTGTAATACAACAATTTCTCTATATAATTTGTGCAGAATTTAGATGTTCGTCTTAATAGCCTCACTGAAAATATATCGCTACTGACCTTTCCCCTACATTAGTACCATGGCTTTGATGAGATTTTCATTCTAAGCTGCCCGTTTAGCAAACGCTACAGGCGTCATGTAATTTAATTAACTGTGTGGGCGTTCATAGTTGTAGTGATAACGCCACTGCTCTATCTGTTTTTTAGCTTCCTCAAGACTTCGAAACCAATTCTGATTAAGGCAACCGTCTCTAAACTTACCATTAAGACTTTCTACAAATGCATTTTGTGTCGGTTTTCCTGGTTGAATGAAGCTCAGCTTTACACCGCTATCTTCCGACCAAAAGAACATGGCTTTACTGGTAAATTCGGGGCCATTATCACAAACTAGGTTTTTTGGTTTCCCTCGCTGCTCAATCAGTTCATTGAGAAAGCGTGCAACCTATTGACCCGAGATGGACACAGAGACCAACTGACCTATCATTTCTCTTGAAAAATCATCCACGATATTAAGCACCCTGAAACGGCGGCCATTACTGAGCTGATCAGAGACAAAATCCATCGACCAGCGCTCATTAGAGCTCAGTGGCGTATCCATCACGACTCTAGGGCGAGTCAGTTTCTTGCGCTTCTTGGTACGCACTTGCAGATTTTCCTCGGTGTAAAGCCGATATGTCCGCTTCTTATTAATGACCAGTCCCTCAGCCTTAAGCAGGTTGTGCAACAATAAATAACCATAGCGTGGGTATTGACTAGCCAGCTCTTTGAGCCGTAGCCTAAGGCGCTGCTCATCCTTTACCTTTACCTGATAGCGGAAACCGCTACGACTCAACCCCACAAGCTGACAAGAGCGCCTTTCACTCATCGCAAAGCCTGTTTTAAGATGGTTAATCACACTTTTCTTGCTCGCAGGGTCTACCACTTTTTTGAGACGACATCCTTCAGGGCTTCATTCTCCAAGAGCTTTTCTGCCAGAAGCTTCTTAAGCTTGTTATTCTCGGATTCTAACTCTCGTAACCGCTTGGCTTCGTTAACCTCCAATCCAGCATACTTGCTTCGCCAGTTATAGAAAGTTCCGTTAGAAATACCGAGTTCTCGGCAAATATCATCGACCTTACGGCCTGATTCATGCGACTTGATGGCACTGATTATTTGTTCTTCGCTATATCGCTTCTTCATTCTGAGATCTCCTCTTCGTTAAAATAACTGGAAATCTCATCGTTGTCATGGACTTAATTTTGGGGGATAGGTCAGTTCCAGTCCTTGTGGTTCATAGTATCAAGCTACTTCTTGTGATAAGTGACTGGATATTAACACAGCTGATAGCAGCAAACGAAGCTCAAAATAAGGACAAGGCTACAAAGGCTATGGAAGACGAGAGATTCAATGCCATCCAATTAGATTTTATTGAGATAACCGTTATTTTTCATAAGGTTAAGGTACTTTTTGGTCGATTTGTCACGAATGTCGGCCGTACCTCAACAGGTGCAGTCAGCCAGTACTGACAGAGAGGAGCTACTAGCGCAACTTGATGCTATAACCAAAGAAAACAATGAGCTAAACACTTCCGTTGTTCAGCTAGAGCATGAGGTTGAGGAATTGAAATCGCCCGAGAAACTCGCAAAAAAACAGGAAGTAGCCAAGTCTAAAAGCTAGCCTTTAAGCACAAAGCTGTGTAATAGTTGGTTAGTATCCACTTATCTTTTGTGAACTAACTGATAATCTGCTAGTCTACTGCCCTGCATTTATGAGAACGAGTAGAGACTCTTTTTTACCGTGAACCGTCAACTTTTAACTTTCGCTCTAGCCATATTGATTGCCCTGCAATCGGTAGTTGCTGTGGCGGACGTTCATCAGTTTCATCAATCCGGTTCTGAGCATCTTACTTTTGATCACGAGCATCAAAAAGCTCACTCTTCTCCAATACCAGATGATGACAAGCGTTGGTTAGAATCAGAAAAGAGCAAAAGCTACCAGCTTGATTGCCACCATTGTTGTCACTGTCATGGCTCATCACACCCTTTCTTTCTGGGTCGCCAAGATATCTCTGCTTCTCTTTATCAAAAGGGTGCTATTTTAGGCAACCCTTCCCATTACCGTTCCCATATAGCCTTCCCTGATAATCCCCCTCCGATCAGTTAAATACAGTACAAATAAACTTTTATTCTGAGGTATAGCGTTGTGCAAATGCCAACCCAGCTGTACCTGATGTACTTTGATTTTAATTGTGAGGAAATTTCATGAAGAAACTATCCGTTTCTTATGCGATGTGTGCCGTTATTTATTTGCTGTCGGCTTCGGCGCAAGCGCAACCCGTTGATTGGGAGCGCTGGCTGGCATCACAGATAAAGCAGCACCCAGACATCATCGCGGCCCGCGAGCAACTGCAAGGCTCGGAAGCTACTGCGGACGCAGCGGAACAGCCACTTTACAACCCGGAGTTATCTTCTGAGCTGGAACAGGTTGGTGAAGAAAATAACTACCGTGTAGGTGTTTCTCAAACGGTTGACTGGTGGGATAGACGAGGTGCTAAACAGCAGCAGGCGGCTTTTATCCGACAAGCAGCCAAAGCCCAGTATCAGCAACAGGTTATGAGTAAGACTGCTGAGGCTCTATCAGCATTGGTTGAGTGGCGTGCCAGTAATCAAGCCGCCATTATTGCTCAGGCACAAAAAGAGCAGCTTAATGCATTATTGCAAGTGGCTGAAAAGCGCCAAAAAGCAGGGGATATAGGCACTATTGATGCTGAGCTCACCTTTCTATCTTTATCAAAACAGCTGGCACAGGTCGCTGAGCTTGAAGTCGCTTTGCAAAAAGCCGAAAGCAGAGTGCGCGAACTTTTGCCACAGTGGACTCCTGCAAAAGGAGGCATTCCCGAAGATTTCTGGCCTTCGGAGCCAGTGTCCATTACTGACCAGGAGTTGTTACAACATCCCTATGTTGCCAGCGCTCAGGCTCGCTGGAAGTCCATCAAGGAAGAGGCCGAAGCAACCCGCCGCGCAGCCAAAGCAGAGCCGACCTTTGGAGTCAATGCTGGTCGCGACGGTGGAGAAAATACTGTCGGCCTGACCTTCTCGATTCCTTTGAATGTACGTAATGACTACAGTGCCGAAACTCGTGTGGCTAATCGTGCAGCACTAGAAGCAGAGGCCCGATTCTTGGCCGTTTATCGCAATCTACGGTTTGACTGGCAGGCTGCACAAGCTGCCTGGAAACGTTATGACGAGCAATACCGACGCTGGCTCGAGCTGGCTCGTGGCAGAGTTGAAAATAGTGCTGACTTGTTGGAACGCCAGTGGCGAAGCGGTGATCTATCAACAACTGACTACCTGCTCGCTCTCAACCAGCGTTCGGAGAGCCTGCTGGCAGGAATCTCACTCGAAAAGCACACACAACTTGCGTTAACCGAAGTGTTGCTGCACTCCGGCCAGCTCAGAGCTGTTGCACCAACTGCGACTAAGCCACTGAATTAAAGATAGGATAATGAACATGAATAGATTATTGATAGCGATGCTAAGCGCCGCAATGACTGCACCAAGCATAGGGCTTGCAGAAACGATGAGTGGTGAGGCGCACGAACATGATAAGAGCAAGCCTGCTCAAGAGGTTATTGAGCATAAGGATGATGCGTCTCACAAGGAGCACCCATCAAATGCCACGGATGAACATGAGCGTCATGGTGATACAAAACATGGGTCTAGCGATAGTTCCCACAATGAAAGTCATGATGATGCGGGACACAGCGAAAGTAATACTGAAGAAGATGGACATGGGCATCAAGAAGAAGCTTCTGCCACTACGGCACTAAATGCTACTCAAATGACGATTGCTGATATCCAGGTTGCTCCTCTCACTGCCGAGCGCGTTGATTATGAGTTCTACGCACCAGGGGAAGTTCTTTCTAATGGATACACTAGCTACATAGTGTCACCGCGAGTAGCTTCCGTTGTATTACGTCGTCACGTAGCATTGGGCGCTCATGTCGAACAAGGTCAGCCACTGGTAACCCTGTTCAGTGAGGATGTGGCGCAGGCCCAGGCAGACTATCGCACCGCTTGGCCTGAATGGGAAAGAGTCCGCAAGCTCGGTCGCAAAACCGTTGGAGAGCAGCGTTATATCCAGGCCAAAACCAGCTGGGAGGCTGCTCGGGCAACGTTGCAGGCCTATGGGTTAGCTGAGTCAGATTTGCAGTCTCTGGCATCGCAAGATATTAAGGCATTGGGCGAATATACCCTACGTGCCGAAACCGATGGTTCTGTGTTATCTGACGACTTCGAGCAGGGGCAGCGCGTCGAAGCTGGTTCTCCTCTGATCAAGCTGGCCAATGAGAAGCAGCTCTGGGTCGAAGCACACCTTCCAGCAGATCAGTCTATATCACTTCCGCTCGGTACATTGGCTGACATTGTGGCTGGTGATATCCGAATTCAAGGCAAGGTATCCCAAGAAGCACATACCATAAACCCCGTTACACGAACCCGAACAGTGCGCTTATTGGTGGACAACCTGGAGCATAGGCTGCATCCGGGACAGTTTGCAGAGGTCTTCTTCCGTTTTCGTACAGAAGAGCCGGTATTGGCTGTGCCAGAGTCAGCACTGATGCGAAATCCCGATGGAGACTGGGCAATTTTTGTAGAAGAGAGTCCAGGGCAGTTTCGCTCTCAAGAAGTTGAACTAAAGCGAGCACTAGGTTCGTTGCGTGAAATTAACGGCATTGTTCCCGGAACACGTATTGTTACTGACGGTGCCTTTTTTGTTGCTTCACAAATCGCCAAAGGCGGTTTTGATCCGCATAACCACTAAGCATTAAGGAGACTCTATGTTTAATCGAATTGTCGATTGGGCGGTCACTAACCGTTTGCTGGTGGCGATTGCGCTCATTACACTAACGGTCAGCGCCTTTTTTATTATTCCAAGGCTGAATCTTGATGCATTTCCGGATGTTACCAACGTTCAGGTCTCGGTCAATACTGAAGCTCCTGGCTTGGCTGCTGAGGAAGTCGAGCAGCTGATAACCTATCCGATTGAAGCTGTCATGTACGCTCTGCCTGATGTAGAAGAAGTAAGGTCTATTTCAAAGACTGGCTTGTCTGGCGTTACTGTTGTGTTTAAGGAAGGCACTGATATTTACTTTGCCCGGCAACTGGTATTCGAGCGACTTCAGGCTGCCAAAGAGCTGATTCCAGAGGGCGTTGGTACACCCGAAATGGGGCCAAACACTTCTGGGCTGGGGCAAGTCTATCAGTATTTACTGGTTGCCGAACCCGGTTCGGGTTTCGATGCCATGGAGCTACGCAGCTTAAATGACTGGGTGGTCAAGTTGTTGCTTATCCCGGCCGAAGGCGTGACTGATGTGCTGTCTTTCGGCGGTGAGGTGCGTCAGTATCAGGTCGATCTGAATCCGTCAAAGCTGTTATCTTACGATCTGACCCAGGACGATATCATGGCGGCTCTGGAGCGTAACAACACCAATGTTGGCGGCTGGTATATGAACCGTGGTCAGGAGCAATTGGTGATCCGAGGTACCGGCTGGCTCGATCATGGCAAGCAAGGGCTGGAGCAGATCCGTCAAGTTCCCCTGAAAACGGTGGATGGCACCACTATCACCGTATCGGATGTAGCCAAAGTGAATCTGGGTAGCGAAATCCGCCAGGGCGCAGTGACCATGACACGCCGAACTTCGGATGGGAAAGTTGAGACACTAGGCGAAGTCGTCTCAGGCATTGTATTAAAACGTTTAGGCGCCAATACCAAAAGCACCATTGATGGGGTTAATGCCCGTATCGAGCGTATTAATCAGGCGTTACCGGAAGGAGTTAAGTTCGAGGCTTACTATGATCAGGCCGATCTGGTGACGCAAGCGGTTGATACCGTTGTCAATGCTCTGTTACTGGCGTTTGTCTTCATTGTGGTCATTTTGGCGCTGTTCCTAATGAATTTGCGTGCTACCTTACTGGTACTGATCTCAATTCCAATTTCCATCGGTATTGCTTTGATGGTGATGGCGTGGTTTGGTCTTTCGGCAAACTTAATGTCTCTAGGCGGTATTGCCGTGGCCATTGGCATGCTCGTGGATGGCTCTGTAGTGATGGTCGAAAACATGTTCAAACATTTGACCCATCCCGATGCCACCCATGACAAAGATAGACAGACAATGGTTCAGGATGATCCAGATCCTGTTGATGCAGCTCATGATAGCCATGGGATTGCTTTACGCTTGCAAGAAGCTGGCAGAGAGGTAGCAAGACCTATATTTTTTGCGACAGCAATTATTTTAGTTGTCTTCATGCCGCTATTCAGTTTCGAAGGGGTCGAAGCCAAACTGTTCCAGCCGATGGCTATCAGTATCATGCTGTCTATGCTGTCCGCGCTGGTTGTAGCTTTAATCATAGTCCCAGCATTAGCCACCTACCTGTTTCGCAAAGGGATACGCCCGCGGGAGAGTTTCGTCTTGAAACCACTTGATAAACTCTACCGCAAGGGTTTGTCGTGGGCTATGAGCCACAGTAAGGTCGTCGTTGGTATTGCTGTAACGCTCGTGGTTGCGGCAGCTTTAGTAATACCGCGTCTGGGTACCGAGTTTGTGCCTGAACTCGAAGAAGGAACGGTCAACCTCCGGGTAACTCTCGCTCCGTCCTCCAGCCTGGATACTGCGCTTGAAGTCGCTCCAAAACTCGAAGCAATGCTGATGGAATTCCCGGAAGTCACCTATGCGTTATCACGCATTGGACGTGCCGAAATTGGCGGTGATCCAGAGCCAGTGAATAACATTGAGATCTATATTGGTCTTAAGCCAGTGCCAGAATGGACCAGCGCCGATAATCGTTATGAACTTCAATCCCTGATGGAGCAAAAGCTGGAACAACATCCCGGATTGCTGTTCAATTTTTCACAACCAATTGCCACCCGTGTGGATGAGCTGTTATCGGGGGTTAAAGCGCAACTAGCGATAAAACTCTTTGGTAAAGATCTTGATGTGCTGGCTGAAAAAGGGCAGGCAATTGAGGCAGTGGTCAAAAAGATCGACGGTACGCGTGATGTTGCCATGGAGCAAATTGTCGGTGAAGCTCAATTGGTCGTAAAGCCCAATCGCCGCGCATTGTCTCGTTATGGACTTGACGTAGCGGATGTCATGGAAGTGGTTCGAAATGGGCTTGGCGGTGCCAGCGCTGGACAAATCATCAATGGTAACGAACGTTATGATATCTATGTTCGGTTGGATGAACGTTTTCGCCAAGATCGCGAAACTATTGCTGACCTTCGTTTGCAGGCACCTTCAGGAGCCTGGGTTCGCCTTGGTGATGTAGCCTCTGTAAATATTGCTTCCGGCCCGCCGCAGGTTCGCCGTGATGATGTTCAGCGCAGAGTAGTCGTTCAGGCTAATGTGCAAGGGCGTGATATGGGCAGCGTGGTAGCAGATATTCGCGCAGCGATTGCTGAACAAGTTGATTTGCCAACGGGTTACTCCGTGGATATAGGTGGACAATTCGAAAATCAACAGCGAGCACAAAAGCGTCTGTCGCTGGTCGTGCCATTATCGCTGGCGCTTATCGCCTTGTTGCTTTATTTTGCCTTTGCTTCGGTTGGTCAGGCTATGCTGATTCTGGTAAATGTACCTCTAGCCGTTATTGGTGGGGTATTCTCACTCTGGCTGTCAGGGCAGTATTTATCAGTGCCCAGCTCGGTCGGATTTATTACCCTGTTTGGCGTCGCGGTACTTAACGGTGTAGTGATGGTTGAAAGTATCAATCAGCGTATCAAGGATGGCCTACCTGTCAGTGAAGCCGCTTTTGATGGTGCCGTATCCAGGCTTAGACCGGTATTGATGACAGCGGTGACATCTGCGTTAGGCTTAATACCGATGTTGCTATCAAATGGTGTTGGCGCAGAGATACAAAAACCGCTTGCCAGTGTTATCGTAGGCGGGCTGATAACAGCCACATTTTTAACACTGTTTGTGTTGCCCGTTCTGTTTGCCTGGTTTTCAAAAGGTAAGTTGAAGGAGAAACACTAACGACTTAACTAACTCTCTGCCGGTTCCCTTTAGGAGCCGGCAACCTTCTATATTGGAATAGGTTCTACCGCGTTAAAAAGTGCTATTAACTCATGATTTTTTGTGTCGCGATTAAATTTTTTAGGATTTCGCATTTTTTCACAGTTCCCTGACTGGGACAGCTGTGTAGAAGTGAAGCCAGTTGATTTTCCAGATTGATTAATTCTTCAATCCGTGCCCGGACATGATTTATATGGGACGAAAGCATATGGCTGACTTCATCGCAGGGAGCATTAGGCGAGTACCTTAACTCTAATAACCGCCGGATCTCAGATAAACTAAGGTCAAGGCTTCTACAACGCTTAATAAACAATAGATGTTCGACTGATGCATCATCGTACAGCCTGAAGTTGCCCTCACTCCGCTGAGTTTTTGGAAGTAGGTGTTCTTTTTCATAATAACGTATCGTTTGAACCGAACACCCGGTTAATGTTGAAAGTTCACCAATTTTCATATCTGAGCTTCGCCCTTGACTCTATAGTGACTAGAGAGTTTAAACTACTAGTGTCCATTAATACAAGGTATACCTATGAGCCAGAAATGTAACCGTGACGGCAAAGCCGGTGCTACAGATAAAACACAAGATATTACTAACGACGATAAGTTATTTGAAGGGGCACATGTAAGCGAATACCACGTTCCTAAAATGGACTGCCCATCAGAGGAAGGCATGATCCGAATGGCACTGGACAGTCTTGAGCCAAGTGTAATCCTCGAGTTTGATACACCTAA
>Ga0208833_1000028_pt1 | contig 47280 bp, 38 predicted proteins | sample DeeseametaMP1788_FD_184181 | JGI IMG/M metagenome (GOLD analysis project Ga0208833, IMG submission 184181) | Marine microbial communities from the Deep Pacific Ocean - MP1788 (SPAdes) | ecosystem: Environmental > Aquatic > Marine > Oceanic | place: North Pacific Ocean | collected 2011-05-03 | reverse complement strand
ATCCCTTTATCAGTAGCGACAATCATTTTCTTCTGAGGTAGCTCGTTCGCAGCTTTGATAATTTGTGAGGTAGAGCCCACAAAGTCGGCTAAGTCTACAATTTCTTGAGGTGATTCTGGGTGGACTAATACCGCTGCATCTGGATGCAACGCCATGGTCTGTTTTAAGGCATTCGTTTTAAACTCATCATGCACAATACAAGCTCCTTGCCATAACAGCATGTCGGCACCTGTTTTTTGCTGAATATAACGACCAAGGTGCTTATCTGGCCCCCAGATAATTTTCTTTCCTTCGTCTGCTAGGTGCTCTAAGACATCTACAGCAATACTCGAAGTCACTACCCAGTCAGCACGAGCCTTGACTGCCGCAGAAGTATTGGCATAAACCACGACTTCTCTGTCTGGATGTTGGTCGCAGAACTCACTAAATTCTTTAATCGGGCATCCTAAATCTAATGAGCAGGTTGCTTCTAATGTTGGCATTAAAATCCGCTTTTCAGGGCTTAAGATCTTTGCCGTTTCTCCCATGAACTTTACGCCAGCAATAATGATAGTTTCTGCATCATGACGGGCGCCAAATTTTGCCATTTCAAGCGAATCACCAACAAAGCCGCCGGTTTCCTCAGCTAATGCCTGAATATCAGGATCAGTATAGTAATGGGCAATTAACACCGCATTATGCTGCTCTAGCAAAGCTTTGACTTTTGCTATATGGTTATCTTTTTGTTCAGGGCTTAATTCAAGCGGTGGTTTCGGGAATGGAACATCAATGTCCATTGAGGTAATTACGTTGGTCATCGCTACCAATAAGTCTTAGATCGTTAGAGCATTATATAACACTTACTGGATAACTGATAAGTAATTCTTAGATCGTTGATTTATAAAGCATAATGTTAGTGAAAAAACTATGCCACTCTTAACTCGGTAGAGAGTGGCACAATCTCGCCATTTCTTTTAAAAGCGATATCCATAACTAAGAGTCATCGCTCTTAAGTCTTCTGATAAACTCTCAAACTCAAAGCGTAAATGGCCACTTTCGGTTAATTGCCAATCCACCCCAGCACCTATGGATAGTTGTATGGAGCCTTCATCTGATAAGTTTATCAAATTACTTGTGGCCTCTGTATTTATATTTGAGCCACCTACTTTAATAAAGAAGTCACCCCCACCCTCTAACTGTAATAACCTATAATTTATGTAGAAACTTGATGCCTTATACTCAATATTCGGAGCAGCGAAAAGTGTCGTAAAAACTGGGTTATCATGGGTTGTACGAACATGACCAGCATCGGTATAGTTGCCTTCTAGGATCCAGTCATCACTTAAAATGTAACCTAAAACAACTTTATAACCCTCTCCTTGTTTATCCGATGCATACCAACCGTTCGAGCTGCCTTGAGGTTCAAACATAGCTTTTGTATAACCGACATAGGCTAAGAAGTTATCCTCTGCTTTTACCGGCATCAACATGAAACTTAGACAAAAAAGCAATAGAGCTTTTTGCCCAACCATCCCTTTTCTAATGAGGACTAACGTCATTAAAGTCACAAGGAGCATTAAGCCTGTACTACCGCCACCCGTTGACGTTTCAATTGAATTACCATCAGCTCGCTCTAAATGGTCTGACACCCCATTCCCGTCAAAATCACCGTTTTCGTCAGAGTCTGCAATTCCATCGTTATCGCTATCAGAGTCTTGGAAATCTTTTTGTGAGTCTCCATCGGTATCGGGCACAGGCAAAGCTTGTCCATTGACGCCACCTTGAACAAATGCATCAACCGAGTCTAATAACCCATCATTGTCTATATCAACTAGAAGGTCTATGACACCGTCTGTATTTGCATCAAGAGAAGCGCTAGCCCCTGCTTCAATGATATCTAATATAGTGTCATTGTCACTATCCAGATCATGGTAATCATACTCAGAGTCACCGTCGGTATTGGTTACATTGATATCAACGACATCGTCATATCCATTACCATCGTTATCAATGAAGTTATCGATCATACCGTTTGAGTCAATATCATCGCCTTCAGACTCGATAACATCTGGGATACCATCATTATCACTATCAAGATCTAGGTGGTCATAAACGCCGTCAGAATCATAATCTAGAGGTGCGATAACTAAGTCATCTACTAAGCCATTGCTATCCACATCAGAAAACACCTCAAGAACGCCATCATTATTTGAATCTAAGCCGGTAGCCTCAAAAGCATCGGACATACTATCGTTATCGCTGTCTAAGTCTAAATAATCACTAACGCCATCGCCATCGGTGTCTAGCAGGTCGGTCATAGCATCATCATGATGTCCATCATTATTCCAGTCAGAATAATTATCAACCAAACCGTCTAAGTCCTCGTCAGCGTGGCCAGATTCCACAGCATCCGTCACACTATCATTATCACTATCGAGGTCTAATCGGTTAGCGATCCCGTCGTCATCAGTATCAACAGCTGTTTCTGTTTCATCAAGAACCCCATCGTTATCACTATCCAAGTCTATGAAATCAGAATGACCATCATTATCTGTATCTACCACACCTTCTTCAGTATCACTGATACCATCATCGTCAGAGTCAGTATCAAGATAGTTAGGTAAGGCGTCACCATCAAAATCTGCATTGGTTTCAGCCTGATCATCAATTCCATCACCATCAGAGTCGGCATCTAAGTAGTCTGGAATACCATCATTATCGAAGTCTGTTGAGCCCTCAAACTCATCAGAAATCCCATCACCGTCGCTATCATCGTCTAAATGGTTTGGAACTCCATCGTTATCACTATCACTAGGCTCAAACTGGTCATCGACACCATTATTATTATGGTCCAAACCACCAGTTTCATCGACATCAATCGCATCATCAATGCCGTCGCCATCACTGTCTAGCCCTGAGCTTGGGATATCGGTCAAGTTCTCGTCACTGTCTGAGATACCATCGCCATCAGAGTCTGTATCTAGTGAGTCAGGGATACCGTCGTTGTCAGTATCACCATTGCCCTCTAAGACATCAGGAATGCCGTCATCATCACTATCGTTAATAATAAGCAGAGTGAAATTAGCTTGACTCATATTACCAGCCAAGTCTGTAGTGCTTGCCGTTAAGCTATAGCTACCATCTGTAAACGAGGCAGTAGCTGTACAACTCCATACCCCACCAGCAACCACTGCATTACACACTAACGATGCTCCACTTCTTGTAACAGCAACCGTGCTGCCATCAGGCTGGTCAGTTGTTCCTGAGAAGGTAGGTATAAAACTTGCCACAGGACCGATATTATTAGCAGTTAATATCGGTGCGGTTAAATCAATAATAAACTCACTGATTACTAATGCTGAAGAGTCATTTCCTGCCGCATCGGTAACCAATATACTGCAACTGTTGTAGGTTCCTTCAGCTAGAGAATCAAAAGTTAAACTGTTGTCACCAACGGTCGCATTTGCAGATGTCGAATTACAAGCGCCATTGTAAGTAATAGCTCCAGACTCATTAGTGTTGAAAGTATAGCTTGGCGCTTGGATATTGCTAGGGGTGGGTACTGCCAACACTTCAGTCAAACTTGGAGCGGTTACATCAATTGTGAATGTAGAAATTCTCAGCACGTTTGAAGCGTTACCCGCTGTATCAGTCACAGTAACCCCACAATCACTGTACTCCCCTTCAGTCAGAGCTGTTAACGTAATAAGGTTATCACCAGCAGTTGCGTTAGCTGTAGCGGAGCTACAAGCTCCTGAGTAACTAATTGAGCCTGCTTCATCAGAATTAAAAGTATAGCTTGGTGATGTGTTATTGGTCGGCGTTGGAATTGCAGTAACTTCGGATAAACTTGGTGCTTGCCCGTCATAATTCACCGAAATTACGTTTGATGCCAAGGTGCCGTTACCATTACCATCTCTAGCGCTATTTTCGGGAAGTTCAACGGTCACAAGCCCAGTGCTTACAGGTGATATTGTGGCGATATAAGAATCACCTGTACCTGTTAAGCTGGTAACCACCCCATTTGCAACAATAACATCAGATATATCAAAATCACTGACATTAGCACTAAATTCAATGTCTACTGAAAAGCTAGTTGCATTAGTCGGAGATATCACAGACGTCGTTATATCTGTAGTGGTCAATGGGACAACTGGCGGCGTAACAATTGCTAAAGTATCTACAGCATCTTGCGAATCAATAGCTACTCCAGATACTGTTGCTGAAGCATCCTGTGTATCGTTATAACTACCATCCGCAGCCCCAACTGGTACCTGTAAAGCTACTGTGAAGCTACACGTTGCACCAGGAGTTAAACTCCCACCACTTAAAGTAACATCATTTCCAGAAACATTAGTAAGGCTTGAGCCAGTTCCACAAACGTCATTCAAAGGAAGTCCGATAGGAGTTAAAGAACTTAGTGTGTTGTTAAGATCATCTGTCAGAGAAATAGCTGACATATTGTTAACCAGATCATTATTAGTCACTGTATAATTAAGGTTAACAATATCTCCCGGCGCTACTGGATCATTTTGGTAGTCTATCTCTAACACTAGCGGTGTGAAAATTTCTAGCAGGTCTATAGCTGGTGGTAATGAAACCCCAGAGCCATTAATTGATGCAGAAAGGTTGCTCGTCACATTTGTATACCCTCCAATATCTGCGCTTGCAGGTATACTCAATGTCAGCTCAAATGAGCAACTAGCTCCGGCATTTACTGTTCCACCACTGTAGAACAAGAAACCAGCTCCAAAAGCATTTAAGCTACCACCACAAGCACTAATAGGAAGAGCTGATGACGGAACCATTCCTGGTATAACTCTGTTTAAATCATCGGAAAAAGAGATGTTGGTAGCATCATCAGTTGGGGACTGGTTATCCAGAGTAAACCTCAAAATGGTTTCACCACCTGCAATAGCAGGGTCATCAATAAATTCTTTACTGAAGATCAAACCAGCGACAGTAATATCTGCAGTCGCAGAGTTTGTACGTGTAGAAGAACCAGCAACGTCTGCAGTGACCTCTGATGTGGTGCTGGAATAAACTCCAGCATTCGCTGTTCCTGGAACACTAACGGTCACACCAAAAGTACACGAATCACCCGAAGCTAACGAAGCTCCCGTCAGGCTCAACGTTGAAGTACCTGATAAAACTGAGCCAGTTCCACAAACATCATTCAATGGCAAACCAGCAGCAGTCATACCCGGTAAAACAAGGTCCAAGTCATTCGAAAAGGCGATATTAGAGGCTGCCTGGCTTTGCTCCCCGAGGTTAGATAATACGAATTCAAGAGTAACCGTGTCACCTGGCAACACAGGCGAGTCGCTGAAGCTCATCGACAAACTTGGGCCAGCAACAACTGCCATAGGCTCAGTAAGTGTAGAAGCTTGCCTAGTAGACCCATCAACTGTCGCAGAAAGAGTCTTTTGCTCAAAGTTATAAGTCCCTGACGAAAAGTCCAACGGTATATCAACTTCAATTGTGAAGGTACAAGAGTCACCAGCCGCACCTTCGGGAGCTAAAGTGCCACCTGCCATCATCATGCCTTGCTCGTTAAAGCCCGTTGACACCAAACTAAATGTAGAGCCTGCACCACAGGAGTCGTTAGCTGGCAGGGTTGCCGAAACTGGGAATGGGAAAACAGCAGATAAGTTTTCGGTGAAAGTCACATCAGTAGCAGACGACGTTGCGCTGCTGTTTGTCACAGTATATTCAATACTAGCAACACCACCTGTTGTTACAGGTTGGTTCAATACACCCCCAGCCATTACTGGAACAGGCGAAACCGCTAGAATATCAGAGCTAGCATCTGAGCTAATACTGTTTCCGTCTAGTTCGAAGGAGACGGTGCTAGTCGTATTTAAGTATTGCCCAGGAGTAGCTCCAGCGGGTACTTGAAGCTCCGCGGTGACCAAGCAGTCAGCCCCAGGAGACAAAGTCCCACCAGAAAATATAAGCGTCGATGTTCCTATTCCGCTAGCCGAACCTGAGCAATTGTTCGTGATACCAGTAATGGTCAATCCAGCAAGAGAAGCATTTAAATCATTATTAAAACTGATGTTAGTGGCTACAGCGGAGCGCTCAAGGTTAGTTAACTTATAATCTAAGGTTACTGAGCTTCCTGGGGCTACGGGATCATCTTTAAAGTTGATGTCTAAAACACTTTTTTCAACTGATAAAACAGCATTGGCCTTACCTGACGGCAAATTGTTAGCGTTTAACGCTGCAGAATTAGAAAAGCGTTTAGTCGCTGTAGAGGTTACGTCAACTGAAACGGTACATACTGCGCCAGCAGCTAGAGCTGGGAATGTGCCAAAACCATTGGCAAACAAATTTATAGAAGTACTATTAGGCTCTGCCGTCAGATTCGGCGGAATGGTTGCAGTACCACAATCTGTTGTGGCATTAGGAGTGCTAGCAATCAATAAAGCGTTTGGTAAAGTGTTTCTAAAATCTAAACTATTAACACTTGCTGGGTTTAAACTATTGTCAATGGTGTAAGTCAATGTCGAGGTCTGCCCAGGCTCTATAACTGAAGGGCTAAAGCTCATCAAAAAACCAGGTCTTTCAGCATGCACTGTCAAATCACTCGAAGCAGTACCGCTATTACCAAGACTAGAGTTTAAGTCACCTGAAACAAACATATGGGTTTCTGGTGTACCTGCAGCAGGCGATAAGCTTGTTATTACGTCAACGCTAATAGTACAACTTCTATTACTCCCTAAACGTCCATTCTCAAAACTAAGAGAGCTCCCTCCACTAACTGCCGTAACGATACCATTATTACAAGTGTTCGTAAGGTTAATACCATCAGCAAATGTCAAACCAGAAGGAAGCGTAGCAGTGAAGTTCAACTCCTCAGCAAGCTCTTGATCGGTTTGAATTATAAAAGTCAGTGTCGATCCGCTTTGGGGACCGATGGCATTCGGAGTGAAATTTGCATCGAAGGTTGGTGGAGCAGCATGTGCATTGAGTGTGAAGAAGCAAAAAAAGATAAAAGATAAGGATAAAAGGTTGAATTTACGTCCACCAAACCAACCTGAAAAGTTTTTTTGTATGTATTGCACAGTGCTAAACATTGGAGTCCCCATTTAATGATATTACTTCCTAGCGAGTCAAATTGTGTATATAAAAATTATTCTTATAGCCAACAACGTAAAATTGGCGCGCAATGTGAAGTGTACCTCTTTTTTTGGCAAAACATCAATTCTTAATTGGTTGACAAAAAAGTCAACCATAAAAAAAGCGCCCGAAGGCGCTTTATAAATCTAACACCCGGTGGCCTACCGTAACTTATCAATCAGCTGATAAAGTGGGTTCAGCAAGGTTTGTCCTAACACATAACTACGCTCACCTGACCATCCAGTTTCCGGATTAGGTAGATTAGCGTTCTCTTTAAAAGGCATTTCCAGCGTATATGACAAGCAATTAAACTCTTCACCTACCCATGCATTGGCAACGGTTAGGTTGGCTTTACCAGGCTCATCTTTGTCGTAGCCAAACTTATCCTGAAAGTCTGGATTTACTGCCATTAAGATTGACTTAAACTCGTCTTCAAGTTCCTTGATTTTTGAAGAGTAGCTTGGCACGCCCTCAGTACCAGCAACAAATACGTACGGTAGCGCTTCATCGCCATGTAAATCTAAATAGGCGTCAACGCCTGTCTGTTGCATTGTTTGGCGAACGTGATAAACCTCTGGGCTCTTCTCCAATGAAGGATTTTGCCACTCCCGATTTAAGTTAGCGCCGGCAGCATTCGAACGAAGGTTTCCACGATAACTACCGTCAACATTCATGTTTGGTACCACGTAAAAAACAGCTTTTTCAAGCAGGCTGCGTGATAGCGCATCGGTTGGATCAAGCAAACGCTCAATCAAACCTTCAGCACACCACTCTGCCATAGTCTCTCCAGGGTGCTGGCGTGCGGTTATCCAGATTTTGCGCTCTTTAGACTCGTTGCCGATAACCAACAAATCCATATCACGTCCATCTACCGTTTCGCCAATAATGCGGTGTTCACAGTCCTCTGATAGCTGAGCTACTTGAATCAAGTTTTGATGGCGCTCGTACGAATAAGGCTCAAAATATGAGAAGTATACGGTCGCTTGCTCAAACTGATGCTTGAACTTCAATGTTTTATCAGCAGTCAGCTCAGTTTCAACCCGAAACCAGTACTGCCTATCGTATGAAGCCACTGCTTGGTAGTTTTCCCAGCCATCAACATAAGAACAGTCTTTAGCATTGAGAATTTCAAAGCCGTATTCTTTGCCAGCTTCGCCGTGAGCCTTGAAGTGAAACCACTGCTTGAACTCACTATTAGAGTCAGCTGGGATATTAAGTGTGATATTTGATGCATCATCTGTTGATACGACTTCGATATTACCGCTATCAAATGAACTATTTATTTTCATAGATCCTCAATATGCTTGTGCAAACCATTGAACATTAATGGAATATAATAACAATATATTAACAAAAAAGGGGCCAGCAGGCCCCTTCCAGACTTAAACAGTTATTCTACATTTGCGGTGCAGGAATTGAAATACTCACCGTTGTCTTAAATGTTTCGCCGGGTAATTCTTCTGGCATCGCTGGGAATGGTACTGAATCAAATAGTGCATTCATCACAGCATCATCTAAAATCTTTTCTCCAGAACTATTAACTAAGCTACCACCGACCAATTGGCCATCTCTATCAACCTCAATACTGATGGAAACATCACCATGAGTCTTGCCTTTACGCGGCCTCATTAAGGCTGATTTACCATGTCGACGTAGAATATCTTTCTGAGGGTACTCGAAATATGGTACATAATGAGCTCCAAGTTCACCAGAATACTGATCTCTCATTCTAGCAATCTCTGCGGGTGTAGGCCCTTGTGCTTTCTGTGCTGCCTCAGCAGCTTTCTGTTGTTCAGCAAGCTGCCTTTTTGCTTCTTCCAGCTCACGACGCAAGCGTTCTGCCTCAGCCTCTTCTTCAGCCTGCTGTTCAGCTTCTGCTTGTTTTTTCTGTTCTTCTAATTGTTTCTCTTGCTCAGCAATTTTTTCTTGCTCTTCAAGAATTCGTTGTTGCTCTAACTCTTGTTGTTTACGTTGTTCCTCTTCACGCTGTTTACGCTCTTCCTCTTCACGCGCTGCAATTGCAGCTTGGTCAAACTTAGCGATACGAGAAGAAGATGGCTGTATCTCTGCAAAACGAGTTACTAAATCAGCACGTTGAGCACCAGAAATATCGCCTAAAATAGCATCTTTAAACTCAGAGCTTGGTGGTCGGTCGCCAATCCATGTTCTTAGAATTAGTGCAAATGCTTCTGGGGCAGTGCGGCCTACTTCAGAACCATTGATACTGATTACCGTGGCTACCGAAGGCAACAAATCAACAGTAACGACATCTCCACTGACTAAATCTTGATCCATAAATGTTGCGAAGTCTCGTACTGATTTAGCATTAGCCAATACACTACTAGCTTCATTGTTATTTTTGATACGCTCAATCCAGAAACGCTTTAAACGTCTACCAGATAAATTGTCAGCAAGAACCTTAATCTCCATCCTTTTAGCGCCGGATGAATTAATAGCATCATCTGCATCATCCGTTTTGCTTACTAGATACAGTCCGTTAAGAAACCACTCGTTTCTTAATTCACTATGAACCCCTAGTCCATTTAATTCTAAAGTCGTTCCTGAAACAGTTGTTTGTTCAGCAGCAACCAATAGCTTAGGCGCAATAGTAAGCACCAAAACAGCAAAGGAGTAAGAAATAATTTGAGTTAGTTTTTTCATCTAAATGCAGCCATTATTAGTCGAGAAACATCATTATTGTCAAAAATTATGACACAGTTCATATTGTAAGAGTTTAGCATTTAATTGCAAGTTTGAATTACACCTGTAACACCCTGATTTTTATGGGTTTTAATTTAGCGCCATAAATTATACCGTTTATTAATTTGTAAAGTTATTGTCGCTTTAGGAGCTTTAGTTCACTTAAAACATTGACCTTAGCACAGAAATCAGGCAATTTATCTCACCTCCGAGGTATATTCAGATAAGTTGAGTTTATGAACGATATAATTCTTCTGGTTGAAGATGATGAAAAGCTTTCAAGCATGATCGCCGACTTCCTTCGCTCACATAGTTTCAATGTGGTGGTTGAAGGTCATGGCAACCGTGCTATTGAGTTCATAGAACAAAACCAACCTCGTGCAGTCGTACTGGACGTCATGCTTCCGGGTACAGATGGCTTCACTATCTGCCGCACGGTTCGCCCCAAGTACCAAGGTCCTATTTTGATGCTAACCTCACTTAGTGACGAGATTGACGAAATTGCGGGGCTTGAGAATGGTGCTGATGATTACCTCTCAAAACCCGTTAAATCGCATGTCCTACTAGCTCATTTGCGCGCCTTGTTACGACGAGTCGAGTCTGATGAGCCTGTACAAAACCAAGATAAGATCATCAATGCTGGAAACATTGCCATTAATGCCCAGAATCGAAGCGTCATGTGTGACTCTAAAGAGATTCATCTGACTACCGCTGAATACAACTTATTGTGGCTATTAGCTGAACGCTCTGGAGAAGTAGTTAGTCGTGAAGAACTGCATCGCAAAACATTCAAGTTAGAATATGACGGTACCGATAGAAGTATTGACCTAAGAATTTCAAGACTTAGACGAAAGCTTGGAGATGACCCTAAATTGCCTTATATTATTAAGACAATTCGGGGTGAAGGATATCTTCTCGCCATATAATGAAACGAAGTTTAGCCCTACTGGTCATTCTAATAGCAGTAAACCTTTGCGGTTTTATAGCTATGTACTATGTCTACTTTCCGTGGATGGAAAAAGTAGACAATCAAGAACAGCAAGAGTCGATTTTGTCGGATATTCGATTTCTTAACTTTCGTTTATCTCTATTAGACTACAGCTACTCACCACAAACCATTGCCAAAGCCGAGCACGAACTCAAAGCTAAGATCACTGCCACCACGCGTGAGCAGCTTGGAATGGAGCCAGCTAACTTTCAAACCTTACAAGAAAATCGTTATGGCATAAATATGGCTCGCCCAGAAGGTCCACTCGCCTATTTACTGTTAAATGATGATCAAACTATTTTGGCAGTCGGTCCCTACCCCAAGCATGATGACTCTATCAATCTTCGAGATTGGTTCTTCTATTTGATCATCCTCTTGATATTCAATGCCATTGCAGTACTGATAGTTTATCGACATGTTAATGAATACCTCAATGTCGCCATCAGAGCGATTCGCGAATTAGATTTAACTGGACTGCGCCTCAAGCCCATAAAATCGCCTCTTACAAATATTGCGGTTAACACGCCAAGAGTTGTTAATCATATCAATGGGCTTAGCAAGCAACATCAGCAAAGCCTTTACAACCAAAGAGACTTGATGCATGCCGTGGCGCACGAGTTTCGAGGCCCCATGGCAAGATTGAGTTTTGCACTGGACTTGTTTGCGCAAACAGACTCAGAGAGTCGCCAAAAAGAACTCAGCAATGATATGGATGAAGCACTGCAAGAACTCGACGACCTGGTCAAAGAAGTGCTCGGGTATTCACGGTTAAAGGATGGTCGTTTTCCTTTAAGTTTAGAGCATTTCGATCTCAAGAAAGTCTGCGCTGAAACTATTGAAAAAGTCGAAACTATTTATCCAGAAAAGCAATTTGTACTCTATTCAGATCCTGCAAAATCTATCCCACTTTACGCTGACTGTAACCTTATCGAGCGCGTGATGATAAACTTAATCCGTAACGCAGCGCGCTTCTCTAATAAACGCGTCAAAATTGCGCTCATACGCTTTAAAAACAGTATAGAAATAAGAGTTGAAGATGATGGTCCAGGAATACCACCCGGCAAAAGAACCCGTATATTCGAGCCTTTCACCCGTCTCGACTTTAGCCGGAACCGCGATTCAGGCGGCGCTGGACTTGGTCTTGCAATCGCCAAAGGTATCGTCAATCGCCATCAGGGAACCATTTGGGCTGAAGATAGCAGAGAATTAGGTGGTGCTGTATTTACAATACACATGCCGTTAAAACAAAAGTCGCCAATTATCGAAGCAGAAGATGCATTGAAAAAAGCTTCTAAAAAGAAGTCAAAGAAGAGTTCCGCTTTTGATAAGTTTAGGAAAAAAAGACGAAGCCAAGACGTATAAAATTAACAAGAACTAACTGATCGAGTACCAGCCAAAACCTTCATCTTGACCTGCTATAATCACATTATCCTGTGGCCAGCTAATCGCTTCCGCAACCGATTTTTGCACTAAGTCTTGGCAGTTATTCTGCTCGCTAATATGACTAGCGATAAGCAATTCCAGTTCATCGCTGATAATACTTTGCAGTAATTTTATCGCCTGTTTATTACTCATGTGACCCAGAGGCCCACCAACTCGCTGTTTAAGCGAATAAGGATAAGGTCCATTCCACAACATCTCTTCATCGTGATTGCACTCTAGCAAAATGCCATGACAAGATTTTAAGGTGTCAATAATTTCTGGGGTATAAGATCCTAAGTCCGTCAAAATAGCTAAACGCTTTTGAGAAGCTTTGAATAAGTACTGACAAGGCTCACGAGCGTCGTGAGGAACAGAAATAGGTAGGATATCAAGATCACCAATTTGAAATGCTTCAAAGCCTTCAATAATTGAATATTGAGTTAATTTTCCGCATTTCCCAGACAGCAAGGAGCCGCGTGTAGACCAAACGGGAATATCAAACTTCCTGCTTAATGGCCCGACACCACTAATATGATCTTGATGCTCGTGCGTTACTAAGACAGCGTCAATATCGTGAGCTGAAACTTCTAAACGCTCAAGACGTTTTAAAGTCTCTTTAAGCGTAAAGCCACAATCAACCATGACTGTGGCTTTATCCGTTGCTATCAGTGTTGCATTACCTTTGCTTCCAGAACCCAGCGAAGCGACTTTTAGCACTTAATTATCGCCTCGCTCACCTTTACCCCGCTTAAACTCTGCAGAAAACTCAGGATATATGCGAGTAACAGTACTTGAGTCCAGAGGCTCACCTTCAGCCCCATAAAAGCTCAAACTTACACCGCCAGCGTTAAGCTCTGAAAGCTTAATTTGGTAATCACCAGGCTCAAGATCAATTTTGGCTTCGTTTTCATCGCTACCAAACCACGACCAGAAACCATCATCAGGCTCATTAACCCTAAAGTAATAAGTTTTCTCAGAGCGATCACGGTCAGTAATTTCTAGGTTCAATGCTCCCAAAACTCGAGGCATCTGATCCCAAACAGCTAAAAATTCACGCTCAGATACTAAAGCTAAAGCTCCTTGATCGTTATAGCCAAGCTCAACATTAATTTTAGCTTGCTGCAGGATACGCTCACGAGCTTCACGAGTGCGCTCTGAATCGTAATATCCGATAAAGTAATTCAGGAACTGCTTAGCCATGCGGCTTGACGTTTCAACATCAACCCACTGGTCATCTTTATTTTGTTGGTACGCTAAATGGTCTGCCTGAAGCGCCACTTCATTAGGTTTAGTATCGACAACATTCAAGCTAAATTTATGGCGTTCACCCTCGAACGAATAAGTACCTAAATGCTCAGAAACTTGACTCTCATCAGTATCGCTTATCCAGTCTGTACTCACTGAACCAGCACCAGACTCTTGATAACTGATGTTTTGAGACGTCATAAACCGCTCAATATACTGAACCAGCTCCTCGCTGTTACCGCGAACCCACACCGTAGGTTGTTGCCGCTCAGTGTCTTCCCAAATACCATCACCAGCCACTAATAGTAGTTGAGGTGGCTCAAGGGTCAGTTGCTTGCCCTTTGCTTCACGATTCGTGATCACCGTACCTTCTGGGACTCTGTAACCGTCGGTCACATTGACTTCCGTAGTACCCGGTGGAAGTTGTAATTCAGGACCTTTACCGCTATTCATGTAGCGATCATCAATATCTTCAGTGCCATCTGTCGTCGCGCAAGCAGACAGCACAACGACCGCGCTTACTGCCAAAGAAATAGTTTTAATTGTTTTATGGTAATTCAACATTTGCCTGTTCCAGTGCTTGTGTAACTTGTTCGTGAAAGCGCGACTCTAACTCGGTCAGTGGTAAGCGAATACCACGGCCCATTTTATTCATTCGATAAAGCGCCCACTTCACAGGGATGGGGTTTGCCTCAAGAAATAGCTTTTCATTCAACCCCATAAGTTTGTCATTAATAAGTGCTGCCTGTTTCCAGTTTTGAGCATCTGCTAACTCACACATTTTGCTCATTAATCCCGGTGCAACATTTGCCGTAACAGATATTACCCCGTGACCACCAAGTTTCATGAAGTCGTACGCAGTTGCGTCATCACCACTTAATATGGTGATTGGAGTTTCAAGTAAGCGATTTAGTTCCGTAACTCGAGTTACATCACCTGTCGCTTCTTTAATTGCCACGATATTGTCCAGTTTAGCTAACTCAGCCACTGTTTGTGGTAATAAGTCAACTGCTGTTCTGCCTGGCACATTATACAGAATAATGGGCAAGTCACAGTTTTCAGCAACCGCCGTAAAATGTGCCAAAAGCCCTTGTTGAGAAGGTTTACAGTAATAAGGTGTTACAACTAAAGCGCCATCAACGCCAAGTTTCATAACTTCGTTGGTCAATGTAATGGTTTTATCTGTGCTCATTGCACCGCTACCAGCAATTACTTGTATCTTCCCTGCCGCCTGTTCAACAACGGTCTTAATAGCCAAGAAATACTCTTGCTCTGTCACGGTTCCCGACTCACCAGTCGTTCCCATCACCACAATACCAGAAGTGCCTTGCTCAATGTGCCAATCAACCAGCTGGCGTAAAGCCTCTAAATCAAGCTGACCTTCATCAGTCATCGGTGTCACAATTGCTACAATACTGCCTGAAAACATCTCTAATTCCTCTAATTACGCGTCGCTATGTTAGCCAGCAATAGCGCTAAAAACAACCTAAAACGGAAAAATCGCTGGGATAACTTGCGACAATAAAAATTCTAACGTAAAGTGATATTAAACGATGCTAACGTTCATATTAGTTCAATAAAAGAACGTTACTCTAGTTTCATATAACCCATTGATGTGCTTGGCATGACAAGTGCTCAATAAACAGACAAATAGTATAAAAAGCATACAGGAGGCTGAGCTTGAGCCAACCGCAGCTGAATAAGAAAGCACCACATTTTGATCTACCCGCGACAGGGGAACAAAACCTCTCCCTTAAAGACTTCAAAGATAAAAATCTCGTTATCTATTTCTACCCTAAAGACAACACACCTGGCTGTACCACTGAAGGCCAAAACTTTCGTGATCTTTTCCAAGAGTTTCAAAGTCATGACACCGAAATACTAGGCGTATCTCGCGATAGTGTTCGTGTCCACGAGAATTTCAAGAAAAAGCATGAATTTCCTTTTGAATTACTGAGCGACAAAGAAGAAGAAATGTGCAATGCCTACGATGTCATCAAGCTCAAAAAGATGTACGGTAAAGAGTATATGGGGATTGAGCGCAGCACTTTCTTGATTGATAAAAATGGCAAGTTACGTCAAGAGTGGCGCAAGGTAAAAGTAAAGGGTCATGCCGATGAAGTATTAGACGCAGTGAAATCACTGTAACTTCAGTCTTTCCCAAAGGAGCCTATAGAAGGAGCCCAAATGGTAAAACCGAAAATTGCTGGTAAACGTCTTTTTGTTTTAGACACAAACGTGCTGATGCACGATCCTACCGCCCTATTTCGCTTCGAGGAACACGACATATTAATCCCTATGGTTGTCCTCGAAGAATTAGATGCCGGGAAAAAGGGGCTCTCGGAGGTGGCCCGAAATGTTCGGCAAGTAAGCAGATACCTTGATGACCTTCTCTCTATCGCTGAAGATGATAAAGATCCTATGAAAGAAGGTATTCCTATTGGAATGCTCCAACAAATACAAGACCCATCGAAACACGGCAAAATTTATTTCCAAACCAAAGATCATATCGACCGCCTGCCAGACTCACTACCTAGTAGTAAAGCTGACAATACCATTCTAAACGTAGCCTTAGCCCTACAAACCAAAAACGATGACAAAACCGTTACCTTGGTTTCTAAAGACATCAATCTTCGTATAAAAGCTAACATTGTTGGTGTTCATTCAGAGGACTACTTCAACGACAAAGTCCTCGACGACGTTGAGCAGCTCCATACCGGCTTTTACGAACTCCCCGAGGATTTCTGGGATACCCACAGTCGTGATATTGACTCATGGCAGGAAGAAGGCCATACCTTCTATAAGATCAAGGGGCCATTGGTAAAAGAATGGTTCATCAATCAGTGTCTTTACCAACCTCAAGATAAGTTTGAAGCTATCGTTCGAGACATTGATGATGCCGACAGCGACAGCCCTACCGCACTTATTGAGTTGCTTGTCGATTACCGTAATGATAGCCATAACATCTGGGGGATAACCGCCCGAAATCGAGAGCAAAGCTTTGCCTTAAATCAGTTGATGGATCCGAATATCGACTTCGTCACTTTACAAGGCCCCGCGGGCACGGGTAAGACATTGCTTGCGTTAGCTGCTGCGCTTGAACAAGCTATCGAAATGAAGCGGTATAAAGAAATCATCGTAACCCGTGTCACGGTCTCAGTAGGTGAAGATATTGGTTTCTTACCGGGCACTGAAGAGGAAAAAATGACACCGTGGATGGGCGCTCTGATGGATAACCTCGAAGTCCTCTCGCCCACCGATAATGATGAATGGGGTGTAGCTGCAACCCATGATCTTTTGCGTAAATGGATCAAGGTTCGTTCGTTAAACTTTATGCGCGGCAGGACCTTCCTCAACAAATTCATTATTATTGATGAAGCTCAAAACTTAACCTCTAAGCAAATGAAGACTCTAATCACACGCGCAGGGCCAGGAACGAAGGTGGTTTGCATGGGTAACGTCGCACAAATTGACACCCCTTATCTTACGGAAACCACGTCAGGCATCACCTTTGTGGTCGATCGGTTTAAAAATTGGAAACACTCTGGACATATCACGCTGAAACGTGGTGAGCGTTCTCGTTTGGCCGACTATGCATCGGAACTACTTTAACCATAACTTGAGAAACCAAAAAGGCTCCCTTGGGAGCCTTTTTCATAACAGATGTTTGCCTTACTCAGTTTCAGCTTGATGTTCTAACTCTAGTGTCTCATCATCCTCAGCGCCTTGCTTTTTATGCTCCTTAACCGCGTCTAGCGTTGCATTGACCAGCACCGCTAATGGAATAGCAAAGAACACGCCCCAGAAGCCCCACAAGCCGCCAAACAGTAGTATGGCACCGATAATAGCTACGGGATGAAGATTAACCGCTTCAGAGAAAATTAACGGCACTAACACATTACCGTCTAAAATTTGGATAATGAAATAAGCCACCATCAAGATATAGAAGTCTTGGGTAAGCCCCCACTGAAAGAAAGCTATTAAAGCCACAGGGATCGTCACCAACGCCGCGCCTACGTATGGTATCAACACCGATAAGCCAACACACACGCTGAGTAAAAGTGCGTAATTTAACCCCATAATGGCAAAGGTAATGTAAGAAACCACACCAACAATGATGATTTCCACCACTTTACCGCGGATATAATTACCAATTTGGCGGTTTACTTCTGACCAAACGCGCTCCGCTAAGTGACGATCTTGCGGTAACCATTGACTACACCACCCAAAAATCTTATGGCGGTCTTTCAAGAAAAAGAATACTAGCAGTGGCACCAGAATAATATAAACCAGCAAGCTGGCAATACTAATTAAAGAACTGAAAGATGCACTAAGCAAAGCCTCGCCCAAACTCCCCAGCTCAGAATTCAAGCTGTTGATGAAACCATTCACCTGCTCAGTAGAGACGAAGTTTGGGTATTTACTTGGAAGTTCTAGCACCTGCTCTTTGAGCTTTAGCATAATGTTCGGTAATTCAGCAATCAGCCTTGAGCCCTGCTTCCAAATCAAAGGCACTAGTCCTAAAAAGATGACAATCGATATGCCTACAAAAGCTGCAAACACAATCAGAACCGAGGTTAAGCGCCCCAGCCCTCTTTTCTGCAACGCTGTAACGCCCCACTCCAGCAGGTAAGCGATAACCAAAGCCCATAGTATGGGCGCCAGAATATCCCCGACCGTTAAAATAATGAAGAAACCAACAATGATAAGCATTGTTAGGACAATAGTCGCAGGGCTGGAAAAGTTGCGTCTAAACCAACGAGTAAAGATAGATGTCATGAGCTACTCACGAGTTCTTATATTGATAAACAAGCACTAATGCTTACTTTTTATACTAGCTGAAAGTGTACTCAGCTAAATCAGACTTGTGATTGAACTTTTACCACACAAGCCCCATCATATACAGTAACTTAACATTTATTTTAGCATAATGAGCATAAGCCCCATGAAACCAATATTAACCTTCATTGCCAGTAGCATTCTTACGGCCGGGGTTACTTTTACCGCTCATTCGGCTCAAAGCAGCAGGATAGACCTGCCTAAAATAGGTGAAACAGCCGGTTCGACATTATCTATTGCCCAAGAACAGCAAATTGGCGATGACATCATGCGTCAAATTCGCCGCAGCGAATTCCTGATGAAGGACCCCATTGTCACTGAATATATTCAACACCTCGGTTATAAACTGGTCGCGGCAAACCCTGATGCCTTAGGCCGTCAGTTTCGTTTTTTCGTTATCCAAGAAAACTCGATCAACGCTTTTGCCCTACCTGGTGGCTATATCGGCCTACACTCTGGGCTGATTAACGCATCTCGTAGCGAAAGTGAATTAGCATCCGTAGTAGGTCACGAGGTAGCACACGTCACTCAACGTCACCTAGCAAGGCGCTTAGAGAAACAAAGCGAGCTATCTCTACCAAGCATACTAGGGCTTATCGCTTCAGTATTGGCCGCTACCCAAGATCCCGAGGCCGGTATGGCAGGTGTTGCGGCTACTCAAGCCGCTGGACAACAAAGCATTATCAACCACACTCGGGATAATGAAAAAGAAGCCGACCGCATTGGTATTACCATGCTTTCTGCCGCTGGTTTTGATGTTAGAGCGGCAGCTGACTTCTTTGAAACTCTACAACAGTCGAGCCGATACACGTTCAAGCCGCCTGAAATTTTACTAACGCACCCACTGTCACGAAACCGTATTGCTGCTGCTAGAGAACGCGCAGAGCTTTACCCGAAAGTTGAACACGAGGATTCGCTGGATTATACACTTGTAAAGTCACGAATTCGGAGTAAGACCTTAATTAATGATAAAGAAGCATTTCGCGACTTATTGAGTAAGTATCAAAATAGTAAGCTTAAAACCATAGAAGAGCACTACCTTCTGGCGGAACTGCTTAAAAGTAAAAACAGAAATGAGCCAGCCATTGATATTCTAACTGAGCTGTATAATGACCATCCGGGCAACCAACTGTTGCTGTTCACTCTCGCAGAGGCACACTTAGCCCATGGGTCTGGTCGAAAAATGCTGCCCATGTTGGAAGAGCAGTTATCCAAAACACCCGATTCGACTAAACTAATTCTCGCTACTTCAGAAATTTATCTCAATGCGGACCAGCCCGAAAAAGCAGAATCACTGCTGCTTCGCTATGCCGATCTTAATCAAAAGAACCCAACCTACTTGAGTCTTCTTGCTAAAGCTCAAGCTGATGCGGGACACACGCCCGAAATGTATGAGACAACCGGGCAGTATTTGTTATTACTGGGAGACTTGAGGACAGCCAAAAAGCATTTTGAGTTAGCGCTACACGCCACCTCTGAAGATCCTTATGCTCAAACTCGCATTCAGGCACGTTTAGAAGACGTTAGATTAAAGATACGCGCCATGATTGAGGAAGGCTCAATGCGCTAAGGCTTTTGTTGCCCTTCTACCTTCTCAATAATTTCTAAGATTTTAGAGCGATCTATTTTCCCCAAAATGGGGCCCATCGTCTGCCCACTAGGACTGATTAAATAGGTCCCAGGCAAGCTTTGTGGCTTTGCAACAGGCAGGTATGGCATCGGCTCCGTTGCCACAATTGGATATTTAATATCAAGCTTTTCAACCAACCCTTCAAGCTCAGCATTCGACAACTTATCAAAGCTTACTCCAACAACCGCAATCTCTGGGTTTTCATCAACCAACTTTCCTAACTCTGGGATCTCCTCCAAACAGGGTGGACACCACTCAGCCCAAAAGTTAATCACTAACCATTGCCCTCGATAGTCCTCAACGGTCTTTTCTTCTCCCGAAAGAAAATGAAAACTGTTTTGGTTCGAACAAGCGGTTAGGAAACTTAGCGCAAGCAGCAAGCATAGGACAATAATTTTTCTCATGAGATATCAACTTAAATCAATCACTTAAACCAGATACAGCCCACAAAAAAGTGGACTATGTCACATAATTTGGGCATTATTATACAGACAAAGGTTTGTAAGCCGAAAGTAGTTTACAACAGATTTATTGGTCAAGGACTCTTAATGGAATCGATACAGTTAACTTATCCTTCAACCCAGCATGGACAAGAGTTTATGATGGATCATAAACCGAGTTCTGTTAAAAGCTGGTTATCCAACTTATCGTTCACTGATATTACTAAGTCTCTTGATCAGCTTCTTCAGGCCGCTCGCACCCTAAATCGCACCGAACAAAAGCTCAGCCAGCGCGAGGAAAACCTTACCACGCTTGAGCAGGGTTACCTCCGAATGAGTCGACACTTTCGTCAACATAACGACCAACGGCTCGTTATCGCTACTGAGCACCAAGCGAAGTTACTCAGCAATTTAACGGCTGAAATGGCCTATGGTTATAAACGCATCGTCCATGAGCTTGCTGAACAAAAAATTCTTCTGAAGAAGCAACGCAGAATGGCAAACGCTATAAACCAAGCTCAGCACTACCTTGGGCTGCACTTAATCGAGCATTACCAGCAATATTCACCGGTACCAAGTTACATATGGCATGAATTGCACAAGCTTTTCCACTTTGCGGAGCTACTCAAGCTGCAAACGCTAAAAATTAAAGAACAAACCGATAGCTTGTTGTCACTGGATACTATAGAGAACACTTACAAAAGAAACTGTTTGATGTCCGTGATTAATCCTTATCACGTTGAAGGCAATCAGCACTGGCATTTATTTAAATACTTCAGTCACTGGGCGAAGAGCACCATTCTTTCTTCTGACCTAAAAAAGTTTGCCCAAAGTGAGTGCTTTGTGATCGATCTAACGAGTGGCAAGCGGCCTGAATACGCAGCTTCAGATAATGAGTACGAAGAGCATGCCTTTTATCGCTTGCTAATTACGTCTGAACTTCTAGAGCGGTTGCATAAACAACTTCAACACTTTTCGAGCCATCACACTTTGCCCAACCCTGGATTTTATTCAGTTATTGAGCCGAGTATTGGGCAAAAGTTATTACAACAAATTTATGCCTACTGCGATCATCACATCGAACGTAAAGACGCCCGCTACCCTGTTATTAGTAACGTTAACTTGGTTTGGGGGCTGACGAATATCGTGAAAGTCTTACAGTCGACCTCCCCTGCTAGCACCAATAGTGATGAGCTGGAAACGTCCCTGAAAAAGCTGCTGGGTAAAAACTATAAGCAGATGCTGCACTGGCAGGCCGTTAATTATAGTAACGGTGGAATTTGCGTTCGCCAGCCTAAAGAAGATATTACTCAGCTTAATGTTGGAAACCTGGTGCTGCTAAAACGTCATATCAACAATCAACCACAAAAAACCTGGCAGTTGGGCATCGTACGCTGGTTAAACGGTAACAGGAACACTGGTGCTACCATGGGGCTTGAGTATTTGCATGGCCAAAAAACTCCAGCACATTACTTAACCAAGAATAACCATGGTGAAGTGCTGAAGCATAATATTTTACTGGTGGCCCCTTTCGATAACCATGAAACGTTACTCATAGCCCCTAAGCACCTTATTGGCAATCGAAAGAAGATTCGCTTAGAGCTCAACGGGAAACCCGTTGAGCATCACATTATCTCGACTAAGGAATCGAATTCGTTAATCGCTATCTTTGAGGTTACGACTGTCGTTGACGATGGAGACGTCTAATATCTCATCAATTGATGCGTTGGCACTTTCAACATATTCTGCAAAATAGTTGGTTTTATCAACTTCTAAAGCCTGATTATTATTGGGTAAGCGCCACGGTCCTTCTCGATAGACTCGACCAACCGTTAACTCCATAGCATTAACCTTCAAGCAGTACTGACTGCCCTCAAGCTTAGCAACGTAATTTAAGTTCAGTAGCTGCTCCACCAAATGTCTTAAGGTTTGTCCATGTAAGTAAGGAAACTTACTTCTCAGCTGATCGATAGTTAATGAGCTTTCATTAGACTGAGCTTGGGCGAAGATCTGCAATATCTTCAGAATGGATATAAAGTCATGCTCAGTCTTCTCACGCTTCATTTCAAAGCGATGTAGCGCGAAACACAACACAGCGCCTAACAATAAAATTATCCACGACAGGAACACCCACAAGAAAAATAATGGAATGGCCGTAATAGCTCCGTATATAACTTCATAGGTTGAAAACTTTGCCACGAACAGTGCGAATGCATACTTCGCTATTTCGAACAATAACGCTGTAATGGTTGCCGCGATAAGAGCTTTGCGAAATCTAACATGGCTAAACGGCGCAACCATATAGAGTGCGCTGAACGCCAAAACAATCAACACAAATGGCAAGCCAAAAGTTAGAACACCACTAATACTTGACACTAAAGGCAATGCCGCAAAATAAGATGAAGCAGCTAAGCTGGCTGCAATCAATATTGGCGCCATTGTCAGCATGGCCCAGTAAGAAATCCACTTTTGAATACCGCGACGTCGATTCTTAGTTTCCCAAATCGTATTAATCGCGCGATCAATAGCGCGCATTAACATCATTGACGTGAGGAATAAGAACGCAAAACCAACCGCAGACAAATTCTTAGACTTGGCCACATATTCATTGAGATGATCTTGAACCGCTAAGCCAGTCTCAGGCAAAAAGTTTTTAAAAATTAGCTCCTGAACTTCAACATTGAGCTTTTCAAAAGCTGGGAAAATCGCCATCAAGCTAACTGCAACCGTCATCAGAGGTACTAAAGCCAACATCGTATTTAAGGTTAGCTCAGCCGCCATAGAACTGCTGTTTTTCTTAGCAAACTCACCAAACACAAATTTAGTGAACGCTTTTAACCATTTAATCCTTTTTTCTAACATCAATTATGCCTAGAATAGTCGCATGAATTTATAAGACTGACACTATTATGAGCGATTTTAACATTTTACATAACCCTCGTTGTTCAAAATCTCGTCAAACTTTAGAATTACTTCAAGAAAACGGTGTAGAGCCAAACATCATTAAATACCTTGAAACCCCGCCTTCTGAGGCGCAAATCAACCACATCGTTACATTATTAGGCGTTAGCCCTCGCGATATTTTGCGCAAAAAAGAAGCCGAGTACAAAGAGTCAGGGCTAGATAATCAAGACTTGAGTGATAAAGAAGTGATAGCGCTTATGGTCAAATATCCTAAAGTTATCGAACGTCCCATTGTATTCAGTGAGAAAGCAGCGGCTGTAGGTCGCCCGCCAGAAAATGTTCTTGATATCATCAAGTAACGCTCAACCAATGACAATCTCTTAAGAAGATTAGTAATGAATACCATTTTAGTGCTTTATTATTCTCGCTCTGGCAATACCCGAGCTATGGCGAGACTGATTGCCCGCGGCATCGACCAGGTTGATGGCTCTGAGGCCATGTTGAGAACTGTCCCGCCGATTAGTGCTGATCATGAGGCGACGGCTGAAGCTATACCTAGTGAAGGCGAGCCCTATGTCACTCTGGATGATCTCGAGCACTGTGATGGCTTAGTTCTAGGTAGCCCTACTCGCTTCGGCAACATGGCGGCACCATTAAAGTATTTTTTGGAGACCACATCATCACACTGGCTTTCCGGCACCTTAAGCGGAAAGCCGGCTAGTGTTTTCACTTCAACCAGCTCGCTGCATGGAGGACAAGAGTCCACCTTGCTTACGATGATGGTACCTTTGCTACACCATGGCATGGTTATTTCTGGCATACCTTACTCGGAAACAGATTTAGTTAAAACCACCACTGGCGGAACTCCCTACGGCGCATCCCATTTAGCTGGCCCAGAAAGCAATAACGATATTAGTGCCTCAGAAAAAGCTTTGTGCATTGCGCAAGGCAAACGAATTGCGGAACTGAGCAAAAAGCTCTGTTCAAATTAACCTTAGCCCCAACACCTTCTATTTGCGATTAGTATATGAATGTCCATTTAAAAAAAGCCCTTAGAGCCAGATTGATAGCCGTAGCCAGCTTCCTAGCCATCGCCCTTATTCTACCTATATTTATTTGGTTGAATCATGAGAACCCTGCTCTGCGCTGGGTATCGCTGGTTGTTTGGTGGTTACCTTTATTGTTCGCTGTACCTGGAATGTTTAAAGGCAAGACCTATACCTATGGTTGGACAGGCTTTGTGATCTTACTACCCTTCTTCTATGCTTTCTTCTATATCACAGAACCAGAAAAAATCGTATGGTCATCGGTCATCGTAGTGCTATCGATAATATACTTTTTGATGTCCGTCAGTTACGTCAAACAGTTCGCCTTATCGCAAGGGGTAAAAACTAATGCTGAGGCAAAAAAAGCTAAAGGAATAGAGTGATAGATATAAGAAGGTTTAACGAAAAGGCTGGTTACTCCCAGCCTTTTTTATTGTTTGAATGATACTAAGTATAAATTATTGATCGAATAAGTTTTTATAGGCTCGGAAACGTAAGAAGTGATCGCATAAAACCAGCGCAGCCATAGCCTCAACTATGGGTACCGCTCTTGGCAACACACATGGATCATGTCGCCCACGCCCATGAAATACCACGTCCTCACCCTCTAAGTTAACCGTTTCCTGCTCACGTATAATGGTTGGTGTTGGCTTAAAAGCGACTCGAAAAATTATCGGCATACCATTCGAAATGCCACCCTGTACACCTCCGGAGTAGTTAGTCTTGGTACTAACCGAGCCATTATCATCGAAGAAAACATCATTGTGAGTAGAGCCCTGCATCAGGGTTCCAGCAAAGCCAGAACCAATCTCAAAACCTTTACTTGCGTTTATCGACAGCATTGCTTTTGCCAAGTCTGCTTCAAGTTTATCGAAAACAGGCTCCCCTAATCCTACAGGGACCTTACGCAGCTGACACTCAACGACACCACCAAGAGAGTCTCCAGATTTACGAGCAGCTTCAATCTTCTTCACCATCTTCTCAGCCAGCTCAGGGTCTGGACAGCGCACAAGATTGGTCTCGATAAATTCTGAATTCACATCCTCTGGGGATGTCTGCAACTCTAAATCTTGCACACTTTTGACATAGCCCAAGATGTCTACACCCAGCGCTTCGCTTAGGACTTTGCGCGCGACAGCCCCAGCAGCAACGTGACCAGCCGTTACACGAGCAGAACTTCTGCCGCCGCCAGCCACGTCTCGAATGCCGTATTTCTTCTGATACGTGTAATCAGCATGACTAGGACGATAGAGCTTAGCCATTTCTGAGTAATCTTTGCTCTTTTGGTCTTTGTTACGAATAAATAATGTCAGCGGTGTCCCGGTAGTTATGCCATCTACCGTTCCAGACAAAATTTCTACTGCATCGGCTTCATCTCGACGCGTAGTGATAGAGCTTTGTCCAGGTCGGCGCTTATCCAGATAAGGTTGAATATCTTCTTCGTTCAGCTTCAAACCAGCTGGGCAGCCTTCGACAACGACGCCAATGCCCTTTCCGTGGGACTCGCCCCAGTTACTGATTTTAAATAATTTTCCGAAGCTATCGCCCGCCATTTACCCTTCTCCAAATCTGTTTAGTTTAAGAGGCATCCACAACCCGTGTTTCGATACCAATATGCTCTAAAAACTCCCAGTATCTCGGGAATGATTTTTCTACAGCCTGAGCATCCGTTACAACAATACCAGGCATTTTAATACCTAATAGCGCGAAGCTCATCGCCAGCCTATGGTCATGACAGCTCGATACTTTGTGCAATGAAAGCTTCTGCGCACCAGTCACTCGAATGCTGTCGTCGTCATACTCGATATTGGCACCGAGTTTGTTGAGCTCATCACAAAGGTCTACGATGCGGTTCGATTCCTTGAACGCCAAGTGGGCAATATTCGTAATGTGAGTTTGCCCCTCAGCGAACATCGCAAGCACCACCAAAGTAGGCACCACATCGGGCATATCGCCCATATCAACTGCAATGCCTTTCAATCGATGCTGATAGCTTAGCGTCAATTGACTGTCCGTGCGCTCGACATCAGCACCCATCTGCTGCAACACTTGGTAAAACTTGGACTCGCCCTGTGGGGAATTAAAGTCAAAAGCATTTAAAGTGACGCTAGTTTCAGCCAGAAGCCCCGCCGCCATGAAGTAACTACTACTCACCACATCACTGGCGATATCAATACTTGCTGCATTAATCGACTGCTCGGCAGGAATCTTGAGTTCGGTACTGGAAACCTCTTCAACAACACCACCAAACAATGAAATAGCATTTTTAGTGAGCTGGATATAACTTGAAGAAACCGTTTTACCCTTTAGTTTAAGCATCGTGTCAGACTTCGCTTTTAAACAAGCAATTAACAGACCACTTAAATATTGGCTACTGCGACTGGTATCCAATTCAACATACCCGCCCTGAATGGGCCCTTTAAGTTTAATGGGCAAAGTATCACTATCCACTTCTACACCCAGTTCACGAAGGCTTTGAGAAACTTCTTGCATAGGACGCTGACGCATTTGTTGACTAGCATCAATCACAACTTCAGAGTCCAAGTTGCTAGCTACCGCAGTAATAAACCGGCTAAGTGTGCCACTATCGCGACAATTAACTTTGGCAGTTTGAGCAAGGCTATAATGTTTGACCCCTTCAATATCCACAACACCAGGCTCTATTTCAGTCACTTCAGCACCAAGCTGAGTGATTGCATCAAGAGCCGCTTCGATATCATCGTTCTGCGGTAAGTTACGCAGCTGAGTTGTGCCAGTAGCCATAGCGGCTAACGCAATATAACGGTTAGCTAGGTACTTGCTCCCTGGAACAGTCACGGCTGGAGACTTGATGTTATGGGTAATAACTTGTCTATTTGACATACTTTGCATACTCACAGACCATAAGAGCCTATTAGTCTTAAGATCCTAAGGTTGTAACTCTTCGATTAATTCAGACAGCAATTCAATATCGCGATCACTTAAACCATCTGACTCCACAGCATCCTCAACAAATAGCGCAAATTCGGCAAACCACTGTTCATCGGTTAAGTCATCCACAGGGATTAAATCCACCATTGGAATTAAATACCCGACTAAGAATAACTTTTCTTCTTCAACGGTTTGTTCTAACTCTAGTAATTGTTGCTTAATTTGCTCGGCAATCGGCATAACCCACTCTCTTCTTCAAAAAATAGTCCCCCATGCTAACACTAAGCAGTGTCAGCATGGTTTGTGTGTGCAGCTTGAGCGATTGAACGAACATAGTCGCCAATCTTCTCCAGCATAATTTGAGGGTTATTATAGTGTTGATTGATTAAGTTAACTATGGCTGAGCCCGTAATAATTCCATCAACCCCAGCATTTGCCGCATCAAAGACATGTTTTGGTTCAGAAATACCGAAGCCTTGTACCAATGGCGGACTATTAAACTCTCTTAATTTACCTAGAAAGCCAGTTTTAGCCTTCGTTGCCGCTACTTCAGTGCCGGTAATACCCTTCCGACTTAACACATAGGTGTAACCTTTACTGTTATCAGCAATCTGTTTCAACGTTTCGTCACTGGCATCAGGCGGAGCAATAAACACCAACTGCAAACCACTATTCTCAGCTGTTTTAGCGAATAACTGTGATTCTTTTACCGGACAGTCAGCGACCAGCACCGAATCAATACCAACGTTGCGACATTTATTAAAAAAGGTTTCAATGCCCTGAGCAAAGACTAAATTGGCATAAGTCAGTAGCCCGATCGGTAATTGAGGATACTTTGCCCGGACTTTACCAATAAGGTTAAGCCCTGCCTCGATGGAAAAACTATTAGCCATAGGTCTTAATGCTGCCTGCTGGATGACGGGACCATCCGCCACAGGATCAGAAAAAGCCAAGCCCAGTTCAAGACCATCAGCTCCACTCTCGACTAACTGGTCAATGATTTGCAAGGACAGCTCCTCATTGGGATCCCCAACGATCACAAAAGGGATATAAGCTAGATGGTTATTCGATGAAGTCTTATCGAACATAGTTTGATAACGCATACTCGCTTCCATCCTAAATGTCTCCGCCTTTTTCTAAAACACTCATCACATGACTCAAGTCTTTATCCCCTCGTCCCGATAAATTAACCAACAACACCGTCGGTTGCTTAACGCCTTGACTCACTTTCTTTGCATAAGCAAGTGCGTGCGACGACTCCAAAGCAGGGATGATTCCTTCTGCGTGTGATAGCTCCTGAAAAGCCTCTAATGCCTCTTCATCAGTAATTCCCACATATTCCGCTCGCCCACTGGTCATGAGGTGTACATGCTCAGGCCCCACGGCAGGATAGTCTAAACCAGCTGAAATTGAGTGCGACTCTATGATTTGCCCCTCATCGGTTTGTAACGTGTGTGTCCTTGCCCCATGAATGATGCCTTCAGTACCTTTTAGTAAGGTTGCACCATGAGCATCTGAGTCTAAGCCATGCCCAGCAGGCTCAACGCCAATAAGCTTCACTTGCTCTTCTTTAATAAAGTCAGCAAAGATTCCTATAGCATTAGAACCGCCGCCAACACAGGCAATGACCGCATCAGGAAGTTGTCCTGTTTGCTCCAACATCTGTTTTTTGGCTTCTTCTCCGATCACTTGTTGGAACCTCTTCACCATTTTCGGGAAAGGATGTGGCCCAGCAGCCGTACCCAGTAGGTAGTGCGTATCATCATAACTTGATGCCCAGTCGCGCAAAGCTTCATTGATCGCGTCTTTGAGACTTGCGCTACCATTATCAACGGGAATAACTTCAGCGCCCATTAGACGCATTCTGAAAACATTAGGGGCTTGGCGATCGCAGTCTTTCTTCCCCATATAAACGGTCACTTTCAAACCTAGCAGAGCACACGCCAATGCCGTCGCCACTCCATGCTGACCCGCGCCAGTTTCCGCAATAATACGAGTTTTTCCCATGCGCTTAGCCAGTAAGGCCTGCGCCAGTACTTGGTTAGTCTTGTGAGCACCGCCATGGAGCAAGTCTTCGCGCTTTAAAAACACTCGACAGTTTTCAGTGCGCCCAAAAGTTTTACACTCGGTTAATGGCGTAGGTCTGCCCGCATAATTATTCAGTAGCGAATTGAGTTCGCTTAAAAACTCATCATCAGTAATAGCATTTTCGAAGGCCTCTTCTAGCTGCTCTAGTGCAGGTACTAGGATTTGAGGGACGAACTGCCCACCGTATTGCCCAATATAGGCACCGTCGTATTCAAATTTGCTTGAACTAGTATCATTCAATGACATGACTAACCTCTATGATCGTTTCTAGGCGTTTGCCCTAGATGACTTCTACCAGACAATGCTCTGGCATTAGCAAATAATTGTTCAATTCTTTCTGGAGACTTAACGCCCGGTGAAGTCTCAGTGCCACCACACACGTCAACCGCGCTGACGCCAAAAGATTTTAATTGCCTAATATTATCAGGAGTGACACCACCTGCGACCCTAAACTTAAACTGCGGGTATTGTATCCTTAGTTCGTTAATGATCGACCAATCAAAAGGCTGACCAGTTCCTCCTTTGACGCTACCAACCTGAGTATCCAGCAAAATCTCATCAACTGAATACTCAGGAATTACTGGTAGGCTACCCCCTTCTCGGATAGAAATAACCTTTGATATAAAGCAGGAAGCTGGAAGCGCCGCCCTCAAAGTCTCAACGTACTCAGCACTTTCATCACCATGCAACTGCACTCCAGAAAGTTGATGCTGAATAACCGAGTCTTTAATCTCTTCAATGCTATGATTCTGAAACACGCCAACAGTAGAATTTTTTGTATCGAAACCTTCCGGAACAACTCTGCGAGGCGAAGCGTCTACAAAAATCATGCCAACGGATGATGCAGGAGATTCAACCAATAGGTCAGCTGAAGGCTGATCTTTCACGCCACAAACTTTTATATCACCGTAGACTAACTGCTTCGCCGCCAATGCTAAATCTTTCTGGCTCATTAAACTGCTTCCGACCAAACAGGCATCTGCCAATGGTGATAGCGTTAACACATCGTCGTGGGTAGAAATTCCCGACTCTGTAACCACCACCGTATCACTCGGAATTGCAGCTACTAGTCGCTCTGTGTGAGTAAGGTCAATACTCAAGTCTTTTAGATTACGATTGTTGATGCCAATAATCTTAGCGTTTAGATTCAAAGCTCTCTCAAGTTCTTCCTCATTATGAACTTCTGTCAAAATATCCAAGTCATACTTTTCAGCTTCTGTCTGGCACGCTTTGTACTCTTGGTCATTCAACACCGATAGCATTAATAAAATAGCATCAGCACCATAAAAGCGAGCCTGACGAACTTGCTTGGGCTCCAGAATAAAGTCTTTGCACAAAACTGGTTTGTCAGTATTCTCGCTCACATACTTTAAATTAGCATAGCTGCCACGGAAGAAACGGTCTTCAGTGAGCACCGAAATAGCATCCGCATATTGGTTATAGATCGGCACTATTTCTTCTAAATTAAAATCTTCGCGGATTAACCCTTTTGATGGCGATGCCATTTTACATTCCATGATAAAGCCGAAATGAGGCTTTTTTAATGCCTCATAAAAACTTTTTGTACTGGCAGCTAGGCCTGTGACGTCTGGGCTGTTAGCGAGTGTTTCCCGACGGTGCTCAACAATGGCTTGTAATACATTAACCATTTGATAGCTCCTTAATCTTGTTCAAATGATTCAAACCTCGACCACTTTGAATAATATTCTTGGCAATACCATAACCTTCTTTGTAATCAGCTGCCAAACCATTAAGCACCAATAACGCAGAGCAATTAACAGCGACCATATCAACATGCGCTTCAGGCGCTTCGCCACTGAGTAATTGAAGAGCTGCTGTTTTGTTATCGACGCCATCACCAACTTGTATCGCGCTTAAGTCATGGCGTCTAGCAGAGAAGTCCTCTGGGGAAAATTCAAGTTTTTCAATAGCACCATTATTAAGCATGACCGCTTTTGTTGGCCCGTGCACAGCGATTTCGTCTAGGCCTGCCCCATGAACAATCAAGGCTCTCTTAGTACCCAATAGCTCTAGGATTCTAGCGAAAGGTTCTAAATATTGCTCATCATACACGCCTAACAACTGAGTATCAGGCAAGGCAGGATTTGCTAAAGGGCCAATAAGATTAAAAATCGTACGAGTTTTTAGTGAACGGCGTACAGGCATCACATGTTTTACGCCTTGATGATAATCAGGAGCATATAAAAAGCAGAAATTTGCCTGATCGAGTAATGATTTACTCCTTGTTGCATTTAAGTCAATCGTAACCCCTAATTGCTCCATTAAGTCTGCAGAGCCACATTTAGAAGACACCGAGCGATTACCATGCTTAACGATCTTCACGCCAGCCGCCGCCGCAACAATGGCCACTAGAGTGGAAACATTGATGGTATTTAAGCCATCGCCTCCAGTTCCACAGCAATCGCTGACAGAGTATTCGGCTGGTGGAAAATATTGCGCTTCTTGCCTTAACGCCGCTGCAGCTCCGGCAATTTCTTCAACTGTCTCGCCTTTTGTTTTAAGCGCTGCCAACATGGCTGCCACCACAGGAAGCTCTACATCACCCTGCAACACTTGACGGAAAGAGCCACTGGCTTGTTCGAAGTTAAGGTTTTGACCTTGGTAAACATTCTCAAGCAAATTCAGCATAAGACACTCCTTCTTTTTTACTCTTCTTATTCAGTGCCAACTCGATAAAGTTCTTCAGTATTTTTGTACCATCACGAGTCATAATACTTTCAGGGTGAAACTGTAAACCAAACACAGGATATTCTATGTGTGAAATTGCCATAACCTCATCATCTTCAGTCACCGCATCCACGCGTAAGTCTTTAGTTAGATGCGTCGCTGCTAAAGAGTGGTATCGTGCAACCGTGATTTTTGAGCTTAAAACATCCAATAACCCTGACTGGTACGAATAAACATTAGCAGCCTTTCCGTGCACAATGCTTTTTGCTGTACCAACTTTTCCACCGAATGCTTCAACAATGACCTGGTGACCTAAGCAAACGCCAAGAATAGGCTTTTCAGAAAACAGTTCTCTGACCAGCTTAATGCAGTGCCCTGCTTCTTTCGGAGCCCCTGGACCAGGAGACAGCACAATTGAATCAACTGATTTAGTCAATTTCTTTAACTCTTCGTAAGGAACGTCATTACGGCACACGGTCACTTCAACACCAGCAAGCTCTAGCTCATACTTTAAGTTGTAGATAAAGGAATCATAGTTATCGATCAGTAACGTTTTCATGACAATAGCTCCGAACTTGGTGGATTATTGCGACAAGCATCAATCACAGCTTTAGCCTTGTTGACCGTTTCTAATGCCTCAAGACTGGGTTCAGAGTCATGAACAATACCTGCACCAGCAGATATTTTTGCAACGCCATCGCTCACCACAGCTGAGCGAATAATGATGGCACTATCAAATTCATCATTGGCATTGAGCACACATACCGCGCCACCATAATAGCCTCGACCTTCAGACTCCTGCTCACGGATGATTTCCATCGCTTTAATCTTAGGTGCGCCGGTTAAGGTTCCCATATTGGCGCAGGCTCGATAGGCAACCAGTGAATCAATGTCGGTTTTTAACACACCCTTAATTTCTGACACCATATGCTGTACGTGCGAATACTTCACAATGCGCTTTAATTGAATAACTTCGCGACTGCCTGGAACAACCACCTTGGCCAAGTCGTTTCGAGCAAGATCAACCAACATCATATGCTCAGCTGATTCTTTTTTGTCCTCAATTAATTCGAACTCTACTCGAGAATCATGATCGTGATTAATCTCACCAGTAAGTTCATCGATTGCGCGCTTACGAGTGCCAGCAATCGGATAGAGGTAAACCTCACGTTTCTTATTGACCTTGAGTGCGCTTTCGGGGCTCGCACCAAAGAGCTCTTTATCGCCAAAGTTTAGAAAGTACATATATGGTGATGGATTGGTTAAACGTAACTTGCCATAAGCTTTGTAAGCATTTGAGCAAGATACATTGAAGGTTCGAGCTAACACCACCTGAAAAATGTCGCCTTTAACAATACGTTCCTTGGCTCGATCCACAAACTGATAGTACTCATTATCAGAAATATTTAAGGCTATCGAAGAATTCTCGTTCTGATCATCAAAGCTCAACAATTCATTCGATTGCTGACTCACAAGAATGTCATAAATGTTTTCTAATTCAACTCCTAGCCTGACAGTATTCTCAGCATTATTACCAAAACCTTTCACCACCACTTTAGCTGACTGACTTTCACGATGCTGAATCACTAATTGGTCTGCTACATAGAAGCAATAATCTTCTTGAGATTTGCTAATACTGGGTAACTGCTCATATTGCTCAACAACTTCGTAACTGAAAGCACCTATAAGCATTGATGTTTCGTTATCAGCGGTATTATCTTTTAGTAAGTCCCTAAGGTATTGCAACACTGTCACTGTCGTAGTTTCGGACAAACGTTCCGCTTCATTGCTGACAGACGGGCTTTTCTCTAACACCAAATCTAGCTCTTGCCCCTTATCATTCACGACAAAGCTTTGCTCTAAGAACTCTAATGATTTAATGGATTTTAGCAGTTCTTGGCCATTTGGATTTAAAGCTGTCAACGTTACAACGTGATCCAACGCTTTAATCTGAAGCGCTGCCGATACCATCACAACGCTACGTTGGTGCTCGTGAGTCCCTGCCTCTGCAGTCTCTAACAGTGCAGTATGCTTAACCTGCCCCTTATCGGCTAAAACACCATAGACCTGAAACGGGTTTAGACTCAAAGGCAGTTTACGGGTTAACGTTTTAACTCGCATTGAGCGCCTCCTGATAAGTTCGGCCGCTAGCTTTAATAAACGGAACCAGCTGTTGCATCAATTGCGAAAAATCGTCCGCTGACAGCGCTTGCGCTGCATCAGACACAGATTCGCGGGGATTACGGTGTGACTCAATGATCAAACCATCAGCGCCGCATGCGACCCCTGCCTTTGCCATAGGTCCGACTAATGTTCGTACTCCAGTGCCGTGTGAAGGGTCAACGATAACAGGCAAGTGACTTTTCTCTTTAATAAACGCTACCGCATTTAAGTCCAAGGTATTTCGTGTAGCTGTCTCAAATGTACGAATACCTCGCTCGCAGATCATAACGTTAGGGTTGCCGGTCGCTACAATATACTCAGCTGCCAACAGTAACTCTTCGATAGTTGCTGATAAGCCACGCTTCAGAAGCACTGGGTGCTTTGTTTCACCAACTGCTTTTAAAAGCGTATAGTTCTGCATGTTACGTGCACCGATTTGGAAAGCAGACGTATAACGAGCAACATCATCAAGATCATTAACATCCATAATCTCAGTTATCGTATCCATTCCAACTTCTTTGCCCACCTGCTCCATAATTTTTAAACCTTCGACCCCTAACCCTTGAAATGAATACGGGCTAGTTCTAGGTTTGAAAGCACCGCCTCGTAGCACTGTTGCGCCTGAAGACTTAACCTGCTGAGCAGTTTCAAGTAACTGCTCATAACTCTCGATAGCACATGGTCCCGCCATAATGGTGAACTGATCACCACCGACAGGGGTGTTACCTACATCTATAACCGTATCGTGTGGGTAAATTTCACGACTAACCAACTTATACTTGCTCAACACAGGCTTTAAGTGCTCGACTTGTGGATGATTATCAAAGTGTAGAGACTGCAAAATACGTTCATCGCCTAACGCGCCAATAACAGTCCGCTCGACACCAGGCATATGTAATGGCTTTAATCCAGCCTCTTCAATCTGCGTTAAAATTTCCTGTGCATCTGCTTCGGTCGCTGTAGGCTTTAAAATAATAATCATGGTTGTTTCCTTAAGTTTAAAATCGTTAAATTCAAATTCTGTAGACACAAAAAAACCCGCTCAATGGCGGGTTTTGTCATTTCACATAGACAATAGCCCGCCCTAGCAGCTCCACCACCATTGATGTTGAGTCATATCTGTTGCTAAGTTGATGATTGTCATGTTGCTATTACCTTGGTTAATCAATTAATTTTATTTACGCATAAAAAAAGCCCGCACAGTGCGGGCTTTAAAATTCTTTTTTCGCTTTATACCAAACGTCAAGAAGCCCGCTACTTAAGTAACGTGCCACCACCAGATGTTTTTTACGTATAAAGTTTTCATGTGAGCTAAGTTAATTCAATTCTAAATCTAGGTCAAGTGTTTATTCGAACTTATTTTTCTTTTACGAACTTCTCAACTTGAGCTTCGGTCTTCAACCGAGAGCCGCCTTGTGATGACAGCAAACGTTCAATGCTAGACGTTAAAGCCCAAATTTCAAGTTTAGCTGCTGGATCATGCCACTCAGCAACGGTTAACCCATCCGCAAAAGAGTCTAAATATGCCACTCGGTTACCAAGCTTTGTTGGGAAATCTTCTAAATTTAGCTCTTTTTTCGCCTTAGAAACCACATCTTCAGCAGAGTTGGTTCTTACACGATATCGATTCCAGCAAATTCTAGCCTCTAGGCTTTTGTTAACCTGCTTGGCCTCTCCGACGATCTCAGCCAAATGCTTGGTAGACCAGACCTCAACCTGAGACGGCGCCATAGGAATTAAAACCAAATCGGAAAGTAGAATAACTGCGCGGGTTAAGTTCGTGATTCGGGGGTGACCATCGATTAGTATGTAATCATAATCTTTAACGTTATCGCGCACCAGTTTTTGTAAGTGTGCAACGTTTTTGGCGACTAAAACATCTAGGTTTTCAATAACATAGTTCTCGCTTCGAATCTCAAACCATGTTTTAAGGGAGCACTGAGGAACATCCGTATCAATAATGAGAACTTTACCTGAATCGGACAAGGTAGAAGCAATGTTAGAGCATAGAGTCGTCTTACCGGCACCACCCTTCATCTGAACAAAACTTAATACTTTTGCGCGCATAACAAACAGCCCCAAATTCCGTTATTTTGATTTAAGCATTCTACATGAGGTAGGTTATTGATTCTAGTTACTTTATCTGCAAGGACCATAAGCATAAAAGAAGCCGCTTTAAAAGCGGCTTCTTTATACAGACAAGATGAATATTATTAGCAAGTACTACCAGACTCAGGCCAACAATCGTTTCCATTCCATCTTTTAGCCCCAGATTCATTGATACTCAATGCTCCATCACCATCTTGAGTACTTCCTGCTACTGGTGTAGCTGTTATCGTATAGGTTCTTGCCGTGGGAGTAACGATACCTAACGTATAATAAGCAGTTCCTCCATCAGCTGGAACCTGAAGAAACGGCAGTGCTGCACCTTGATAACTAAAGTTATTTGCTGCTTTATAACGCTCTACTGCCTGTGCTGCTGACAACAAAGCTCCCATCGCATCACCGCGCTTTGAGCGTATGACATAATTTTGATACGAAGGTATAGCAATAGCGGCTAATATCGCCACGATTGCTACAACAATCATCAATTCCATCAAGGTAAAACCCCGAGAAGACCTCTTCATTTTAGGTGTTTTCATTATTACTTATCCTGCTTCCACTTAATTGTTGTTAACGTATCTTTTAATCCAAGTTCTTCAGCCCAGTCATCGCCAGCACCGATAGTTTCAGTACCCACCAATGCCGCAGCAGACGTATCATCCGGGAACAACAAGGTAATACCCGGGGCAATACCTATATAATCTAACTCAGCATAACGGTCAAAACCATCTAAAGTACCATCGTTATTATTGAAACGATCAATAATTGGTGCTCCGTCTAAGATATTGATACCGTATAACTTATTCGAACCTGTAGCTGGAGAGCAAGCATCCTCTGCATCTCCAGGGCTATAGGTGGTGAAGAACGATCGGTAATTAATCGTGGTTGAGTCCGAAAGTACTTTCTCACCTTTTGGTAAAGTGATATACCAACCTTCATTATTGGGATAAATATCCGCAATTGAGGCAAAACCTTCAGCACCAGGACCGGTAACATCTTTAAGTTCAGACTCTACGATACCCCCGTTGGGGAAGGTCCGAGAGTTGATATATTTATCATAGAACACATACATTCTGTCTGTAGTATCTTCATTTTTAGGATGTGCTCGATATCCACTACCTATCGCTATCAGGCCAAATTTTTGACCGGCATAGTTAGTAAACACTACATCAGGCTTGTTGAAGAACTTACGATTTGAACCATTAGAGTTAACATTGGCAATCAACCCTGCTTGGAATTTAGAGTTATCGGTATCACCCTTTTGAGGTAAGTCGGCTCTATAAATTTTACCTCCTACATCGGCTACGTAAATGGTGTCTGCGATAGCGTCGTTATTCAAATCAATAATCGTCAGATTTGATGCAACAGCATTGGTTATGCCAGCGCTAGCCATTTTAGTTGCAAACCCAGTAATTGGAGCACCTGTGTCGGCATCTAGTGCATAAACTGTATTACCTTTTTGACCGATGGTATTAACTGCATAGTTTGGATTGTCATGCTTCTCATCATAACCGCCGCCAAAGAACAACACTCTACGCTCTGTGCCACCCCACCACATTTTAGCGACGAGAGGTTTTGACCAGGTTTGGCCTAAATTCGGTAAGATTGTAACCTTTTCATCGTTATAAAACTTAGTCATCGCCTTGCTGTAACCTGATCTAACCGTAAATTTAATTTTCGGAGATGCTGGGCTGGTTATATCTAACGCATAGTACTCATAACCACCACGTCTTTGGCCGACATATAAAGTTCGCGAATCACCATCAGCTGGCTCAATTTTGCCATCTCTGTCATTATCCACCACTGAAATGGTAATATCACCATCGAGACCGTAGTTGCGGTTATCAGCTGAAGCAAGAGGCAAGTTTGACTTCCAGTCAGGTACATTGCGCATTAACTCTTTTGGAATAAAAGACCAGTTTAATTTACCAGTATCAGGGTTAACTGAATGCAAGAATCCCTGATTTGTGGCTATGTAAACAGTACGACTATTAAATTCATCATAGTTAACAACGATTGGACGCGAATGTAGCGGGTCGCCAAAACGCTCTAGTGTCGTTTCTTCACGGTCGCCATCACCATCATAATCGATTGGCATTGTTATATTTTTTGCGGAAAGCCAGGCGGTATAATCAATAGATTCAGACTCGGTTGTGCCTAACCCATATAACTCTTGATACTGGGACTCTTGTAGGTCACCCGTTGTACCAACATCTAGTGTATTTTTACCGTTTCCAGCTAAGTCATCACTGAACAAGTTTGTATAAACCGGTGTTGAAAAACCATCTAAATCTTGTGCGGCACCACCTTTCAACATATTGTCGCCATCGTTGAAGCTTGTCCACGCACTACTTGCCGAAGGGAAGAACTCACCGGTATTTTCATTGACAGCTTTGGTACCAATTTTATTTGGCTTCGAAGTATCCTCAGAATGAATTTTACCTTCTTTTAAATAATATTTTTTCAAGTTCCCAGGCCAGTAATTGTTACTCAATGGACGGAACATGGCTAAAAACACTTCGTTACCAGAACGTAAACGATTACTCTGACTTAATGGAACACTTGGAGCAACTAGACTACCAGTATCAACAGTACTTGAGATAGAAGCTTTAAATGCTTCAACCAAAGAGTCCACATCCGTAGCTTCTGCATAACTACCTTCGGCTAGGATATTTCCATCCGCATCGTAACGTTTAGCTTTGTTAGCAACGTCTTTAAGATACTGCTGAGCTCGGGTATTGGCTAACGAAAAAGCAATGGTGCTTGTGATAACTTGCGACTCATCTACATTTGATATTTGTTTATTATTAGCAAGGAATGCAGCCAAATCCATGCTACAGCGCTCACCATCATCATCGTCGCCCTGTCCGTTGTTACCAACATCATTACCGATACTGGCGTTACCATTTTCGTCAAAGGTACCAACACAACTGTTCTTTCCAATCATGTCTTCGATGTCATTCTCATAACTATTATAGAATGTATTAGGCTCACCATCGGATAATAAGATCATATTGTTAGACAGGCTACAAGTATCCGTTATCGGTGACACATATTTGCCACCTACGGGCTTGCTTAACTCACCTCGGAAGTATTCTGCCCCCTTGAGTAATGCGCCAGCTGTTGGCGTCCCCGAATTGGGAGTCAGGGCTTCAATAGTAGCAAGTAATCGCTGCTTGTGAGTTAATCCACTATAGCTATCGGACATTGGACGCACTTCTTGTCTCAAGCGAATATTACCAGTGGTATAACTCATAATACCAACACGAGTACTATCTTCTAGATCATTGATAAAGATTTTCGCGGCCTGTTTTAGAACACTCATTCTCGAAACGCCACTTCCGTCGTGCACCCAGCGATAATAGTAGCCACTTGGAGGGTTGTTGCCGGTATACCGATACCAACGTCGCGCATTAAATGAATACCATTGTAGGTAATCATCATCGTCTACTTTTGAAGGGAAGTTCCCTCCATTATAATAGAAATAACTATGCGCTTGAGCTTGAACTGTATCCCAAGCCATCGAACCCGACTCATCCAGAACTAATAGAATGTTTGACGGCGTTGTACCACCAAAATAAACCTCAGTGTCATCACCGAGTACCGGTGAAGATACAAATGCTCCAGCTAATAATGCTGTAGCACCTACTGTAATTTTCCTGATTAATTGATTCATAATCCCCACCTACTCGATTGAGTACTCACAAGCTTGTATAGCTTGTGACCACTGATTAATTTCTGTAACTGTATCTCCGGCTTCTGCATAATCGCCATCAACATCAATAAAACCTTTACCTCGGTGCTCAAAAAAACTACACCCAAGGTTATTGTCATCGCCTATTCCTGATGACATTCCAGGACATGAAAAGCCGCCACTTGAGCAACCTCTGTAAAAATTTTCTGTTTGAGCAACCAAAACCCCATCAGCTCCATTGTTATCCATTGTAGGGCTGTTGGCACAATCAGCTATTTTTCCGTCTGCCCCAATACATGTTGTGAAGCTATTTGTATGGGCTAATAGAGTTGGAATATGACCGGTATTCGGGGCTGGGAGCACTGTGCCACTCACAAAAGTCTGTTGAAAACCACCTGGAAGACGGTCTCTATAAGATTGTGTAACGGCGTTATTTGATGTTTGTGCTATATGAAAAGATACACTTTTCTCATGAATGTTATTAGCTTGTTTCTGAGACAAAATACCTGAGCGCATTACTGCTAACCCCACAACTGTCAAAGCTACAAAGAACAACATGACTAATACTAGAGAAGCTCCATTTTGATTTCTTAATAATTGGTAACTCATTCTATTAACTACCTATTTCTGAAAGGTTGTGCGGTCTATTTAATATCGCTACAGTTGCAGAATAGACCTGTCGTATTTTTTTATCGGTAAAACCAGTAAGGTTTTGATCAAGTACGACATAATCCTTACTAGCTGGCGCATCAGGGATAGATTTTTCTGAGCGCAACAGAACTCCAAAACGGACACTTTCTACGGCTGTTGGGTCAGAAATATTATCAGCAGTGACATACTTCACACCACCACCAGCACCGGAATAACCATACAAGACTTGGAATGATTCAACACCATCTATCATTGGCTGACCATTACACATCAACGTATTGCCGTTAAGTGAGTAAGTGTTGATAACAACATTGGTTACAGCAGTACCGTTACAATCAAAGTCGCCCTCATATTGAATGGCAAGAGTATCAGAAGCAGCTCCACCACCATCTTTGAAACCCGCAGCTAAAGGCGTAGCCATCGACTGACTTTGCATATCATTTCTCGTCCAACCTGCATGTCGAATATCATTTTTCAACACTTGCAACGCAAGCTGGCCATCGTTTTGTATATTCAAAATATTTTGGTTCACTGCATTCGTTTTCTTACTAGACAAATACACCGTTGCAGCCGCTGCTACCAAAAGCAATGACAGCGCTAAACCAACCATTAATTCGACAATTGTAAAACCTTTGTTATATCGCATCATCAACAGCACCTTATGGAATCAACTCAATAAAAACACAGTCTTCTGAACTTTCATCTAAACCAAACTGGGTATGACAACGTGTTTTAGGACCATTTAAGTTCGCAGAACCATCCGTATCTTCGCGAACGTCTGGACTCCAGGACGCATAGATAATATGCATTGAGCCTGGGCTACAGTTGTCTGCGTCCGTTGTTGGAACATCAATACATGCAGCGCCCATTTTTGGGTTAGGGATACCGGTAGCTATAAGAGCCTCGCAAGTTTGAGCAATGTTTGTTTGTGCTTGCTCTTCAGCAGTACAAGTTGTTGAGTTACACTTTGCTGGTGGATTTGTACACCAGTCATTTCCACTTGCGCTATAGGTATTATTGCCCGTTTCGTCAGAGTGAATAAACTCATATTCCGTACGCATTAAATCGGCAACACCCTCTACGACTGCTACCGCCTGAGATTTCGAATAGCTTTCTTGAGATGTGTTCAATGACTTAACTTGAAGAGCCGCCACGCCCAGCATCCCAACCGCCATAACCAATATAGTAATTAAAACTTCTATTAAACTGATACCAGATATTTTATTCTTCATAATAAACATACTCAGTTAGCAACTAGCATCAATGACTTTAATGCTACCAGCGGTGTTAACAGTGACAACTTTTGCCTTACCTTTACCATCACAAAACTTAACCCCATCTCCAGCCCCCCATGGATTATTCGTTGTAGCATAACCATTTGGCCCGAATGTGACGCTATCCTTATCAGCTTTGGTGGAAGCTTTAAAACCGTCAGCAATCGCTTTGCTTGTATCAAGCTCATTACCATTAGAAACCACTCGCCAACCATTACCCCAATTATTCCCGACTGGCTCAAGAGTCACATTCGTCTTGCGCTTTATTGCTTCGCTGCGAGCCATAGATATTGATGAGAAAAGATCATTAGATACAGCAGTTAATTTATTACTGCGCATTAAATTGCCAATAGATGGTACGGTCAGTGCTGCAATCACAGCCAATAATGCTATTGCTGTCATTAGCTCTACAATTGTAAATCCACGTGTTTTTAATATCATTGTATGTCCAGACATAATTAAACTACCCACGGTTAGTTATACCTAACTACTAATAAATAAGCATACTATCTTAGACAAGCGGTACAAAAAAGCCGATAAACGGTAATTTATCGGCTTTAAGTAATTAATTTATAAGAATTTTAATGCAGAGTTGACTTAACTGGGGCGTAACTCACTAGGCAGGACAAAAACGATATTTTCTTCAACGCCATCTGATTCTTTCGGATTAATACCACCCTGAGACTCAAGGTATTTAATCACATCTTGAACTAATACTTCTGGAGCTGATGCTCCAGCAGTGACTCCAACTCTGTCAATATCTTTCAACCAAGCTGGATCAATCTCGCCCGCATTATTAATAAGGAAAGAGCGAGTGCCTTCATTTTCAGAGAGTTCTTGTAAGCGACTTGAGTTAGAACTATTTTGCGCGCCAACAACCAAAATCAAGTCACAATCAGTAGCCAGCTGCTTTACAGCATCTTGACGGTTTTGAGTCGCATAACAAATATCATCTTTCTTAGGTCCTTGAATTTTAGGGAATTTTTCTTGAAGCGCTGCGACGAGACGCTGGGTATCATCGACTGACAAAGTCGTTTGAGTAACGTAAAACAACTGCTCAGGGTTCTTCACATCCAGCTTAGCCACGTCTTTCTCATCTTCGACTAAGTAAATACCAGAGTCTGGATTATCATACTGCCCCATAGTGCCCTCAACTTCTGGGTGACCTTTGTGGCCAATCAGAATGCACTCTTCATTGCGACGACTGTGGCGAGCCACCTCCATATGAACCTTAGTCACCAGTGGACATGTAGCGTCAAATACCTTCAAGTTGCGCTCTTCTGCATCACGGCGTACCTGTTGAGAAACACCATGCGCGCTAAATATTAGAGTCGAATCTCTTGGCACATCATTGAGGTCTTCAATGAATACAGCGCCTTTTTCGCGCAAACCGTCGACTACAAACTTGTTGTGTACCACTTCATGCTTCACATAAATTGGCGCACCAAACAGCTCAATCGCACGATTCACAATTTCAATCGCTCGATCAACGCCAGCACAGAAGCCACGGGGATTTGCTAATACTATTTCCAAGAGATTACCTACAGCAGTTCAGTATGGATAACGGCTCTATTGTCTCACTTCGACAATTTCAATTTCAAGGATTATATCTTGATCGGCCAGTGGGTGATTAAAATCTACTTTAACGGAATGTCCTTTAACTTCCCGAATCATGCCAGGAACAGTACCGCCCATCATGTCTTCAAAGGCAATAATCGAGCCTTCTTCAATTTTTACGTCCGCAGAGAATTGATTAATATCCATAAAGTGCACATCGTCGGGATTCGCAGGACCGAAAAAGTCAGAGCCATGAATATCTAACTTTTTTTCATCGCCAGCTTTTAATCCCAGTAGCGACTTTTCAATCACGTCCGTTAGGCTTCCATCGCCCATGATAAACCAAACGGGCTTACCATTGACGCGGGTGCTATCAGCCGCCGAGCCATCTTTCAACAAAACGTTGAAATGTACCAATGCTTTTGAGTCAGTAGTAACTGTATTGTCTGTTGTCATAAAATCTTATTAGGGGTTAGATTGAGAAGTCTAAGAAACTTTCTTCTCATCTTTTGATTCAGGATTCTTAAATGTGTCGATGATCAGCAAGCCAACGCCGATGAGAATCACACTATCCGCGATATTAAAGGTTGGCCAGTGATAGCCTTCTTTTGAGACGTACCAGTCGATAAAATCAATCACGTAGCCGTAAGCTAGCCGATCATAAAGATTACCTATAGCACCACTCAATATTAGAGCCATGCCAATATTGGCTAACTTATGGCTTTTTGGTGTTTTATACATCCAAACCAATAAAGCCACACTGATGCCGATGGCAATCACGGTAAACAACCAACGCTGCCAGCCGCCTGCATCGCCTAGAAAGCTAAATGCAGCGCCATAGTTATAAGCTAGATTGAGATCAAAGTGAGGCATCACCTCAATAATAGGACCGCCATAAACTGGCGCTAAGTTAGCGTCGGCCCAAATTTTAGTTATCTGATCGATGACCAGAAAAATCACCGTAATCCATAACCATACTAAGCCTGACTGCTTGAATTTATCCAATGCTAAGTTCCTCGCTATGATTCTTAAGCGTAATGACGGACTTCACCGTCACCCACGACATTTTCAACACAACGATTACAAATCGTCGGGTGGTCGCTATTAGAACCAACGTCTTCACGATAATGCCAGCAACGCTCGCACTTTTCAGCGTCTGATGCATTGATGGTTAACTTTAAACCTTCGATATCGGTCGACTCGCCATCATCATTGTTAACTAACTTGGCCTGAGACGTAATGAAAACAAAGCGTAATTCATCTTCCAGCTTACTCAACACGGCATAAAGCTTCTCATCAGCATGGATAGTAACTTCCGCTTGTAGCGAACCACCGATAACACCTTCTTTACGCTTTACTTCAATTGATTTGTTAATAGCATCTTTAACGTTCGATAAACGATCCCAATCTTCAGCCGTGATAGTAGCATTCTCCATTGGGAATAAGCCCTCATACCACTCTGAAATAAAGACCGTTTTCTCACGCTCGCCATTGACTGGCTTTGGTAATAGAGGCCAAATCTCGTTAGCTGTAAAGCTCAAAATAGGCGCCATCCAACGGGCCAGTGCTTCAACGATATGATACAAGGCCGTCTGACAAGAACGCTGCGCTTTGGAACCGCGCTTAGCCGTGTACTGACGATCTTTAATGATATCTAAGTAGAAGCTACCCATGTCAATCGAGCAGAAATGATGAATTTTTTGTGCAACTACCCAAAAGTTGTAATTCTCATAGGCATCAATGATTGCTTCTTGAGCTTGATAAGCGGCATCCACCGCCCAACGATCCAGTGGCAATAACTCATCTTTAGCTAATAAGTCCGTCGATGGCTCGAAACCTTCAAGGTTCGCTAGCAAGAATCTTGAAGTATTGCGCAATCGACGATAAGTATCACCGGTACGCTTTAGAATTTCATCTGAAACCGCCATCTCGCCACGGTAGTCTGCTGAAGAAACCCATAAGCGCAATACATCAGCACCGAGCTTATTGATCACATCATTTGGCGCCATGACGTTGCCTTTCGACTTCGACATTTTCTCGCCTTTACCATCAACCACAAAACCGTGGGTTAAGCAGTGTTTATAAGGTGCATGGCCATGGATACCAACCGATGTTAATAATGATGACTGGAACCAACCGCGATGCTGATCTGAGCCTTCAAGATACAAATCTGCTGGCTGACGTAAATAGTCACGCGCCGATAAAACACAATAATGCGTCACGCCTGAATCAAACCAAACGTCCAAAGTATCATCAATTTTCTCATACTTGTCCGCGTCAACATAATCAGCGGCATCTAAGTCATACCAGGCTTGAATACCCTTCTCTTCGATCAAATTCGAAACTTTGTCCATCAACTCAGCGGCGTCTGGATGTGGCTGACCATCTTTCTTTTCGATAAATAAGCACAAAGGAACGCCCCAAGTACGCTGGCGCGAAATACACCAATCAGGACGATTCTCAACCATAGATTCGATTCGCGCTTGGCCCCAATCAGGAACCCACTTAACTTTTTTGATTTCCTGCATCGCCGTCGACTGCAAACCGTTTTGCGACATGGAAATAAACCACTGAGGAGTGGCGCGATAAATCAATGGGGTCTTAGTTCTCCAGCAATGTGGATAACTGTGACGAATTTTATCTTGGTGTAATAGCTTACCGTTCTCAACCAAATGCTCAACGATCGGCTGGTCGACTTTATAAACGTGCTGGCCATTGAAAATAGGCGTGTCGTCTGAGAAGACACCGTTCGCCATCACATAGTTCAATAAACCAATGCCGTACTTTTTCACCACCTGGAAGTCGTCTGGACCATGATCCGGTGCCGTATGAACCAAACCAGTACCAGCATCCGTAGTCACATGCTCACCAACAATCACAGGCAATGTTTTGTCGTAGAACGGATGGTTAATCTGTAAGTTTTCTAATTTCTCACCAGTGGTTGTAGCGATAACTTCGTAGTCGGTGATCTCAGCTTCTGCCATCACTTGCTTATACAAATCTTCTGCCAGCACAAACTGCTCATCGCCCGCATCTGTTTTTGCTTTGACTAACACATAGCGGAAATCTGCATGAACTGTAACCGCTTGGCTTGAAGGGAGCGTCCAAGGCGTCGTCGTCCAAATAACGACCGAAGTGTTCTTACAATCAGCACCATCAAACGCTTTTTCAAAACCTTCTGTATCAGCCAGCGGATAGCGAACATAAATTGAGAACGAGGTCTTATCCTGATACTCAACTTCCGCTTCCGCCAACGAGGAACCACCAACCACACTCCAATAAACAGGCTTCTCGCCTTTGTGCATGTGGCCATTTTTTACCAGCTTCGATAGCGCACGAACAATGTTCGCTTCAAAGCTAAAGTTCATGGTTTTATAAGGGTTGTCCCACTCGCCTAAAACGCCAAGACGTTCAAAGTCCTTCATCTGACCCTGAACCTGCTTTTCAGCATAGTCACGGCATTTCTGACGGAAATCGGCATGAGACACTTTCTGGCCCGCTTTACCGACCTTCTTTTCAACCACATTCTCAATCGGTAAACCGTGGCAATCCCAACCTGGTACGTATGGGCTATCATAACCACTGATGGTTTTGCTTTTTACCACGATATCTTTCAGAATTTTATTCACTGAGTGACCAATATGGATATTGCCGTTGGCGTACGGAGGGCCATCGTGCAAAATAAATTGCTCGCGCCCTGCTCGTGCTTTACGAATTTCGCCATACAAATCGTTTTTGTCCCACTCCGCCAACATTTTTGGCTCACGATTAGGCAAGTTACCACGCATCTCAAACTTAGTTTTCGGTAAGTTTAGTGTGTCTTTATAGTCACTCATC